>Ga0209579_10000466_pt1 | contig 41763 bp, 35 predicted proteins | sample Coa_R1_2_FD_187152 | JGI IMG/M metagenome (GOLD analysis project Ga0209579, IMG submission 187152) | Surface soil microbial communities from Centralia Pennsylvania, which are recovering from an underground coalmine fire - Coalmine... | ecosystem: Environmental > Terrestrial > Soil >...
CCTGAGTTTCGTGCGGAAACATCGTCCCAGACCCTTTGTTTCCATGCTCATCTGCCTTGGGTCCCTCACAGCAAATCTCGCCGCGCAGAGCGCCCGCGTGGAAGGTATGATTCGAGACCCGCTCGGCGCTGTGATCGCGCACGCCTCGGTAATCCTGGCAAGCAGCGAATATCGTTCCAGCACCATCTCGGACGAAAAAGGCTGTTACGTTTTTCCGCAAGTTCCCGGGAACAGCGGCACTATCGAAATCAGCGCCGCAGGATTCGCTCCCGGAAATCAGTCTTGGAACATTGATGCCGACGGCACAGCTCGCGTCGAAGTCGTCCTGCACCCTCTGTCGGTAAGCGAGCGGGTCACGGTTTCCGCAGCACGAACTGAGCTCCACCTATCTGAGAGCCCCGGCAGCACCATTCTGCTTTCGACTGCCGATCTCAATGCAGCGCCCGCTGTGCGCATAGACGATGTTTTGCGGCAGGTTCCCGGATTCTCGCTGTTTCGGCGCTCCAGCAGCCGTACTGCCAACGCTTCCAACCAAGGCGTTTCTCTGCGGGGAGTGGGTGGCACGGCAGCGAGCCGGGCTCTCGTGCTTGAGGATGGTATCCCCCTGGTGGACGCTTTTGGGGGCTGGGTTTATTGGGATCGAGTTCCTCCGGAGGCACTCACGAACATTGAAGTATTTCGCGGCGGAGCCTCCAATCTTTATGGCAGTGACGCGCTCGGCGGTGTGATCCAGTTCTTCACCCGGCAACCACAAAGTCCAGCTGTGCGACTCGATTTTTCTTACGGAAATCAGCGCACGCCTGATCTTTCTTTCTGGGCTGGAACCCATCTTAAACAGTGGGATTTCTCCCTTGCTTCGGAGATGTTTCACACCGATGGCTTCATTGTTGTTCCCCTTTCTCTACGCGGCACGATTGACACACCCGCCAACTCCGAAGATGCGACGGTGGATCTCACCGTGGGCTACAAAATGGGTACAGCCGGCAGGGTCTTTGCACGTGGCAGCTTCTTCACTGAATTGCGCAACAATGGCACGTCGCTTCAAACTAATAGCACACGTATGGGGGCGGGTGATGTTGGCCTCGATCAGCAATTCGATAGCAAAAGTTCCATCACTCTTCGCGCCTACGGTCTCGTGCAACAGTATGATCAGGTTTTTTCCTCCATTGCCAGCAATCGCGACAGCGAGTCACTCACCGATCTTCAGCACGTTCCCGAACAGGTGGGCGGGGGCGGGGCCCAATGGATGCATGTGCTTGGCAAGAATCAGACGCTTATCGCTGGTCTGGATCTGCTGGAAGTCATGGGCGCTAGCGACGAGCAACTTTTTAGCACAGGGACACACACACGCGACAACGCTGCCGGTGGACGCCAACGCACTCTTGGGCTTTTTGGCGAAGATATTCTGCGCTTTCACCAGAAGTGGACCATAATTCTGGGCGTCCGCTTCGATGACTGGAACAATTTCGATGCCAGTTCGATCTGCACTCCCGCTTCCGGCTCGTGCCCATCACCCAGTGCAATCTATCCAGGCCGCGGCGATACGGCATTCGATCCACGCATTTCTATTCTGCGATCGTTGAACAGCCATGTTTCGCTTACCGGAGCCATCTACCGCGCTTTCCGTGCCCCGACTCTGAACGAGCTGTATCGGACGTTCAGACTGGGAAGCGTTCTGACCTACAACAACCCTTCGCTCGTTGCCGAGCGGCTAACAGGCGCCGAGGCCGGGATGAGTGTGAGTGGATGGAATCGCAAACTGGAGTTGCGCGGAACCTTTTTCTGGAGCAATATCGTCAATCCTGTCCAGAATGTCACACTCTCTTCGACTCCCTCGCTGATCACGCGAGAAAAGGAGAACCTCGGGCGTACGCGTTCGCGCGGGTTCGAGATTGATGGCGTAAGTTACCTTGGGCACGATATTCAGATCTCCGCAGGGTACGAATACACCCCCGCAAGCGTGCTCAGCTACCCCGTCCCTGCGGGTGGAGTCTCTCTGGTCGGCCTAAATGTGGCCGAGATCCCACGCAATGTTTTCACGTGGGAGGCTCGCTACTGGAACCCTTCGCGGCTTCTATTGAGTGTCCAAGGGCGTTTTGCCGGGCAGCAATATGATGATGATCAGAACACGCTGCCGCTGAATCGCTTCTACACGATGGACCTCGAAATTGGTCGTGCGCTCAACCGCCATCTGGAACTATTCGCCGCCGCCGAGAACCTGCTGGATGAACGTTATCCGGTAGCGCGTACACCGATAGTCAACCTCAGCCCTCCGATTCTCTATCGTGCAGGACTCCGCTTGAACTTTCCACCCGAGTAAGGACCTCAGCCTTTGTATGACTCCGCCTTGAGGTTGGCTTACAGCGGCGCGCCGAATATCGTCCTTCGGCTCGCCACGTCATATCCGGAAAAACCGTCATCATTGGTGACAACCGGACAACACTCGGTAATGCCGGATACACTCATAATCCCGTGAAAAGCACGCTCCGCTCGCCAGGTTACTTTGGACAATTGTGACACCCTCTGCAGTTGCGGGAGACTTCTCGGGTGGGGAACTTCAGGGCCATGACCGGGGAGAATCTCGTACAAATTCGTGACCTCAGCGTCACCTATTCTCCTGTGGGTCAACCGACGGTAAAAGCATTAGAGTGTGCCAGCCTTGATATTCGCTTTGGCGAGATCATCGGAGTCCTGGGCGAGTCCGGCTGCGGGAAGAGCACATTAGCTTCTGCCCTTCTCCGGTTGTTACCGGAATACGCGCACTATGAGAGTGGAACGGTCGGTTTTCTTGGACGCGATTTGCTCGGTGTCGGCGAACCGGAACTACGCAAACTGCGTGGCAAAGAAATTGTACTGATCCCGCAGGACCCTGCTCTGGCACTCAATCCCGTCATGCGGGTCGGCGCGCAAATTTCCGAAGTTCTGAAAGCTCACACCGCACTGACACGCGCACAACGAATTGGCCGTGTTCAGGAACTATTGCGAGAGGTCGGGTTTGACGATCCTGAAGAGGTGGGCTCGGCGTATTCCCATCAGCTTAGTGGAGGGCAACGTCAGCGAATCACAATTGCGCAAGCGATTGCCTGCAGGCCAGCGTTGATTGTCGCCGACGAATCGACCAGTAAGCTCGACCGCCCCTTGCAAGATGAAATTTTACAGCTGCTGTCTAACATAAGGCGGCGACACGGGATTGCATTGCTCTTTATCACACACGATCCGAGTCTTTTGTTCAGCTTCGCAGATCGGTTGATGGTGATGTACGCCGGACGCATTGTGGAGCAGGGGAACACGCGCGACGTTATGCAAAAACCACTGCATCCTTATACCCAAGCTTTGCTGGGGTTGGCTGACGGTCCTGCGCTTGCTTCGGCGCGCGGCTCGCGACTCGCGCTGGCAACGATAAGCGGCGAACCACCGGATCGCACAAGTGTGACCTCAGGTTGCGGCTTCGAGCCACGTTGCGGTGACCGGATGCAGGTTTGCAAATGTAACTTTCCTAAACAGTTGATGACCGGTCCCGGACATTATGTTTCCTGCTTCAAATATGTTAACTGACCCGCACAAGTCAATGGCATTACGCGTCTGCGGTCTGTACAAGCAGTATTGGCGCCGGGCAGTAATTTGGCGAAAGAGAACGAAGATTTTTGCAGTGAATGGAATTGATTTCGAAATTGCCACCGGACAAACTCTGGCCCTGGTTGGAAGCTCGGGTTCGGGAAAGTCAACGGTTGCACGCTGCATCAGCCGCCAGGAACGGCCTTCCGCCGGCCAAATTTGGTTAGAGGACAAGGAAATTTCTGTGCTGCGCGGGTCTGCGCTTCGGTGCGAGCGAACGAGCATACAGCTGATTTTTCAGGACCCCGCTACTTCCATGAATCCACATTTCTCCGCCGCGGAGGCGATCGAAGAGCCGCTAGTGGTTCAAAAGCGAGGTGCTCGCAAACAGCGGCGTGAGCGATCGAGAGAACTCATGAATCTGGTGGGACTCTCGCCAGCTTGGGCAGACCGGAACGTGATGAATTTCAGCGGTGGGCAAAGACAAAGGATCGCTATCGCGCGAGCACTGGCCATTGAACCAAAGGTACTCATCCTGGACGAGGCCTTCTCGGGTCTTGATCTCTCTACGCAAGCGCAAATTGCTAATTTGTTGCTCGAGCTGCAAGCTACTTACTCGTTAGCTTATCTCTTAATTTCACACGACCTCGGTCTAGTCACAAGGATTGCCGACACCATCGCCGTTATGTCCCAAGGAAAAATTGTTGAACAAGGGACTGCCTCTGCGATCCTTGGCAGCCCCGACCATCCCGAAACCAGGAAGCTCACAGCCTCATGGACAAAGTCTCAATCGGTTTTCTCAGCTAAAGCAGGTACGACGACATGAACTATCTCCTTCGTCGCTTTTTGCGAGCTCTATTATTGATGATTGGGGTTTCGACGCTCTGCTTCCTGCTTAGCGAGTTGGCTCCCGGAACATACTTTGAAGACCTGCGGCTGAATCCGCAGATCTCGCAACAAACCATAGCAACTCTGAACGCGCGATACGGACTAGAACAACCCATCGCGCTGCGATACGGACGGTGGCTGGAGGCTGCCGCCAGGGGAGATTTCGGCTATTCCATCGCTTACAGCACACCGGTCGCATCGCTGCTGTGGACGCGCGCCGGGAACACGCTATTACTAACCATTACTGCGATGCTGTTGACTTGGATCTTGGCAGTTCCAGTGGGTGTACTCACAGGATCAAGTCGAAGGCTGGATAAGATCACCGCCGTCGCAAGCTCATTGCTTATTTCAATTCCTGAAATTGTGATTGCGGTCGCTCTGCTCGTGGTCGCCGTACACACCCGCATGTTGCCGGTCGGAGCGATGCAATCTCTTGGATCCGAAGACCTCTCCACTCTCGCCCGAGTGAAGGATATCTTGCTCCACATCGCCTTGCCGACGGCCATTCTCGTGTTAATCGGGTTGCCTATCATCGCGCAGCACATACGCAGCAGTGTTGTGGAGGTTCTCGAAGCACCCTACATCCGGGCCGCTCGCGGGCTAGGGATCGGGCCGGTCAGAATATTGTTTCGCCACGTCCTCCCTGTGGCCGCAAACCCCGCGATCTCGCTATTCGGATTCTCTCTGGCAGCGCTGGTAAGCGGTTCCTTGCTAGTGGAGGTGATCACGGGATGGCCGGGATTAGGGCCGCTGATTCTCGAGGCTACATTGTCCCGTGATTTGTTTGTGGTTGTGGGGGGCGCCATGTTGTCCGCAGTGTTTATGATCGGCGGCAACTTCGTTGCGGACTTGCTCCTGTTAGTCTCCGACCCGCGTATCCGGACTGGAGCGCAGGATTAGCATGCGAAGAAAAATTCAAACGCGACTTCTGATCGTCGCCTTGATTGGCCTGCATCTTGCAGTCTTGTTCGCGGGTTTCATCGCGCCCTATAATCCCGAGACGCAGAATCGAGAACTGCCTTACGCCCCGCCGGTGCGCGTTCATTTCAATTATTCCGGCAAAGTTCACTTTCGACCGTTCATTTACGCTGAGACCACTGGCCAGGGCACACTCGACGAGGACTTCTCCAGGCCATATCCGGTTCATTGGTTCGTCAGAGGTGACGACCACCAGCTACTCGGCCTTTTCAACTCGAATTTACATTTGTTCGGCGTAGACGCGCCGGCTCAGATGTTTCTGCTCGGAACGGATTCTTTTGGCCGGGATGAACTCTCGCGCTTGTTATATGGCGGGCAGATATCGCTCGCGGCCGGACTGCTTGCAGCTTTCGTAACACTGCTGGCAGGAGCAATCATTGGGACGATTTCCGGTTACTACGGCAATTGGATTGATGAGGCATTGATGGCTTCGGCCGAACTGTTCCTCGCTTTGCCATGGCTGTATTTTTTGTTGGTTGTTCGTGCTCTCCTTCCACTACACGTCAGCGCAACGATGAGTTTCATGCTTTTGATCGCCGTGATCGCAGTCATTGGTTGGGCGCGGCCGGCGCGGTTGATCCGAGGTGTGGTGCTCAGCGCCCGAACGCGCGATTACGTCTCAGCCGCCCGTGGATTTGGGGCTTCCGATTTTTATTTGCTGCGGCGCCACGTGCTGCCCCAGATACTCGGAGTCCTGCTGACGCAAGCGGCATTGTTGGTTCCACAATACGTAGCGGCCGAAGTCACTTTGTCGTTTTTTGGACTAGGTGTGAGTGAGCCGACTCCCAGTTGGGGCAACATGTTGAGCGTCCTCCAGCAGTACAGCGTGTTGAGATCCTGCAGCTGGCTATTCGCGCCGGCCGTCGCGCTGGTCATTACTTCCGTAATCTACTGGCTTCTAGCTGATACGATTCGTTACTCGTTAAAATCATCATAAGTCTCGGTTCTGCGGAGGAGGCGTGCTATGAAACCTTCCGCTCACTTTACCGCAGTCGTGTGCCTTTTTGGCGCCAGCTATCTGCCCGTCATAGCGACGGCGCAAGCGACAAGTTCCAGCGAGGAAGTCGATCGCCTGGAAGACGTTGTTGGTCAGTATGGCGGCCGGCTGGTGGTTGGAGAGCGGGCGGAACCGAAAACACTCAACCCGGTCACCGCGACCGATTCAGTTTCCCGCGAGGTAATCGGCAGGATCAACGCAGACCTGATTGAAATCAACCGGGCTTCTCAACAGACAGAATCCGCATTGGCCAAGTCATGGACAATTTCAAAGGACGGCCGCACGTTTGTTTTGCATCTTCGCAAAGGCATTCGCTTCTCGGATGGCCACCCCTTCGATGCCGATGACGTGCTGTTTTCGTTCGCAGTTTACCTTGACGAATCTGTTGGTTCACCACAGCGTGACCTGCTGATCATTGACAGCAAACCACCAACCATCACCAAGCTCGACCAGTACACCGTACAGTTTGTGTTGCCGCGCCCGTACGCCGCAGCCGAAAGACTGTTCGACGGCTTCGCAATCCTGCCAAAACACATTCTGGAAAAACCGTTTCACGACGGACACTTCGATCAGGTTTGGAGTTTGAATGCTCCGCCGGATCAGATTGTTGGCCTGGGCCCTTTCCGGGTCAAGCGGTACATTCCGGGACAAAGCCTGGTGCTTGAACGGAATCCCTACTACTGGAAAATCGATCACGATAACCGTCGCCTACCTTACCTGAATGAACTGGCTTTCCTGTTCGTGGGCGGCGAGGATTCGCAACTCATGCGGTTCGAAGCTGGGGAAACTGATGTGATCAGCCGCCTAAGTGCCGAGAATTATGCTTTGTTACAGCGCGACGCGTCCCACCTCAACCTCGAACTTACAGATCTGGGGCCCAGCTTGGAGTACAACTTTCTGGTCTTCAATCTTAATGACCTCAGGGGCAAAAAGCTGGACTCCATTGCACGCAAGCAGGCGTGGTTTGCAAATTTGAACTTTCGCCGAGCTATTTCCGCAGCGATCGACCGCGATTCGTTAGTCCGGCTGGTTTATAGCTCGCGCGGCCAAGCACTGTGGGGAAATGTTGGACCTGGTAACCGCAGGTGGGTCGACGCTGCAATCCCTCACCCACAACATTCACTGGATGCGGCTCGGCAATTGCTCAAATCAGCCGGATTTTCGTGGGACAAGGCGGGCCAGTTGCAAGATGCTTCGGGCGCTCCGGTTGAATTCACAATTATCAGCAGTTCGTCGAATGCGCAGCGGATGAAGATGGCAACGCTGGTGCAAGATGACCTATCGCACCTTGGTATAGCGGTCCATGTCGTCCCACTGGAGTTTCGCGCCATGCTGGACCGCGTCTTTCAAAGCTTCGATTACGATGCCGCGATCATGGGTCTCGGGGGCGGAGATGCCGACCCCAATCCGGAGATGAACGTGTGGCTTTCGAATGGCAGCAGCCACCTGTGGCACTTGGGAGAAACTCAACCTGCAACCGATTGGGAGCATGAGATCGACCAATTGATGCAACAACAAATGGTGACATTGAATTACCAGAAACGAAAGCAGCTGTACGATCATGTGCAAGAAATAATCGCGGCAAACTTGCCATTCATTTTTCTGGCCACCCCAGACGTGCTCGTCGGCGCGAAGAAAGATGTGGGCAACTTTCACCCGGCACTACTCGATCCCTATACGCTTTGGGACGCCGATCAGCTTTACATACGCGGCATCGAAAAGGCAGCCATCCGATGAGCATCGCGGCGGCCAGGAAGCAACCTGAAACGCAAAAGCACTGGACGGATGAGCGTCTCGTTGCCGAGTGCCGCAAGGGCAATCAGGAGGCTTGGTCCGCGCTGCTTGAAAAATACAAAAACCTGATCTTTTCTATTCCCATCAAACTCGGCTTATACCAGGAAGCAGCCGATATCTTCCAATCGGTTTGCCTCGATCTGCTGACGGACTTACCCAAACTTCGCGAACCCCGGGCGTTGGCAAAGTGGCTGATGCAGACCTGCTATCACAAATGTCTGCGCCACAAACACAGCTCGCAAGCCGAAGTACCGATAGATGATCAAAGCGAGAACTTCCCCGCGGCCAACGTTGAGCTTCCTGAAGATTTGTTTCTACAGCTAGAGCGAGAACAAATGCTGCGCAATGCGATCTCGAAACTCCCGCCGCGCTGCGCAAACCTTATCCGCATGTTGTTTTTCGAAACTCCGCCCCGGCCATACAACCTCATTGCCGAAGACCTGAATCTCGCAAGTGGGTCAATCGGTTTCATTCGAGGCCGGTGCTTGGCAAAGCTCAGAAGAGAGCTCGAGAAGAGAGGCTTTTGAGTGGGTACCAAAGCTGGTCTGCAGACCGAAGCCGACGCGACGATTGAGCGTTTATTGGCGCTCCGAGACGAGCAGAGTCGAAAAGAAATTGTTCTTCAGAATCCATTTTTGGAGTGGGGTGAGATTATCTCGAGCCTTGCTGACCGTGTGTGGCAGGACGTGCGGATCGATACGGCTCGTGCCCACAGCCTCGCGGATCTGGCAATTTTCATAGCCGAAGTACGAGAAACGAAAGTTGGTTTGGCCAAAGCTCTGCGTGCCAAGGGCAATGCCCTGTACGTCTCTGACCAGCCCGCCGCAGCGATAGAAATGCACCAGCGCGCTGCATCGCTGTTCGAGCAGGCTGGCGAGCAGTCTCAGCTTGCCCGCACGTTAAGCAGTTCCCTTCAGCCATTGCTCTTATTGGGACGCTATGACGAGTCCCTAGCAGCCGGCGAGCACGCCCGAGAGATCTTTTCTCGAGAGCAAAATACGTGGCGTCTGGCTCGCCTGGAAATCAATATTGGAAACATCTTTCACCGGCAGGATCGCTTCACCGAAGCCCTCGCGTGCTACGAGCGTGCCTATCAGGGCCTCGCCGCACATGAGGATGCGGAAGGGATGGCGGCAGTCCTCAGCAATCTGTCGCTTTGCTATATCAGTCTGAATGATTTCGCGCGCGCACTTGAATTTCACAAAACGGCACGCCAGTACTGTCTACAGAAAGGCATGCCGATTCTTGTCGCTTACGCAGATTACAACATCGCTTATCTGTACTTCCTCCGAGGCGAGTACGGACGTGCAATTCAGATGCTGCGTGAGGCGTCGAACAGCGCGAAACGAGCGGGAGATGCGTATCAATCGGCGCTGTGCAACCTGGACCTGTCAGAAATTTATCTTGAGCTCAACCTGGTTTCTGACGCCTCCGAACTGGGACGCCGCGCACATGAGAGCTTTCGGCAATTGGGTTTTGGATATGAAGCCGCCAAGGCTTTGACATTTGCCGCTATCGCTGCAAGCCGCCAGGGTCAGGCGTTCGAGGGCATTAAGCTATTCGGCCAAGCGCGAGAGATGTTTTTACAAGAGCAGAATCAGGTGTGGCCTTCCCTGATCGATCTTTATCAAGCTCTCGTGTTGTTCAACGAAGGGCGGCTTTTTGAGGCGCGAGAACTGTCGCTCGCAACCCGAGAATTTTTTCGAAGCTCGGCGCTCCCGGCCAAAGCAGTTCTTGCGGACCTGCTTCTGGCTCGAATTGCTTTGAAAATGAATGACGTTCTTGCCGCACGCCAGCATTGCGAAGCCGCACGCGATCAATTGGCGAAGCTTCAATCGCGCATCTTGACGTATCAAACCGAGTTTATTTGGGGCGAAATCGAGCGTGCTACAAACCATGAACAGAACGCGTATAACTCATACCTCCGGGCTCGAGATGCATTGGAGTTGCTCCGTGCGAGCCTTCGCGGAGAAGAGCTGAAAATCGCATTTTTCGAGAACAAACTCGAGGTGTACGAGCATCTCGCACAAATCTGCATTAACAACGCACGTCCGGAAGAAGCCTTCACCTACGTCGAGCAGTCAAAATCGCGCAGCCTGACCGACAGTTTGATGCAGCCTCTGCAGCAACCGACAGAGGCCGACTCTGGGCAAAGTGAGCTCGTGCGCTCAATCCGAACTCTCCGCGAAGAACTGAACTGGTACTACAACCTGATTGAGCGTGAGCAATTGGGTCCGCAGGAACGATCTGCCGCACGTATACAGAAACTCGAACAGGAAGCGCGGGTTCGCGAAAATGATTTGTTACGGGCACTCAAAGACGCCACCGCCTTTGAGGCAAGCCAAGCCGGGTTCATCTCTCCGGCCGAAGTCTCTCTCGAGGAGATTCGCAGTGCAATTCCGGCAGGGACCGTTTTGCTGGAATATTTTTCGATCCAGGACCGGTACGTAGCTTGCGCTCTCACCGCGGACGCACTTGAGATTCGCCCGGTGACGGTTCAGTCGAGAATTAAGAAACTCCTACGATTACTCCAGTTTCAACTCTCAAAATTCCGCTTAGATCCGCAATACGTGAAAACTTTTCAAGAATCCATGATTGCTTCAACTCTTGTCCATTTGAAAGGGTTGTACGAGGAACTCATTGCGCCAATCTCTGATCTGCTTGGGGATCGGCACGTTGTAGTCCTGCCGCATGGCCTTTTGCACTACATCCCCTTTCATGCGTTGCATGACGGCGAAACATACCTCATCGATCGTTGTTCGGTTTCATACGCGCCGAGCGCGAGCGTCTATACGCTATGCCGCTCCAAGGAAATTAACCAAGCCGGGACCTCCCTGATTTTCGGCCTCGACGATGCGCAAGCGCCTGCGATTCTGGATGAGGTGCGTTCTTTGAGCTCGGTTTTGCCTGACGCGAAACTCTTCTTAGGCTCTGCCGCCACGGAAGATGTTTTGCGGCGGGAAGGCAAATTGAGCCGATTAGTGCACATTGCAACTCATGGGTATTTTCGCCAGGACAATCCGATGTTCTCTTCTATTCGCCTGGGAAATTCGTATCTGAGCCTGTACGACCTTTATCACCTTAAATTGCCCGTTGAACTTGTCACCTTGAGCGGCTGTGCTACGGGGATGAACGTGGTGAGTCCCGGCGATGAACTGATGGGACTGGTTCGTGGTCTGTTCCAGGCTGGCGCACAGTCGCTGGTGCTGAGCCTCTGGGATGTTCACGACGAAAGCACAAAGGAGTTCATGATCGCATTTTACCGTCATTGGCAAAACGGGCCGTCCAAAGCCGCTGCCCTGCGGCATGCCATGCTCGACCTGCGGAACGACTGGCCCCACCCCTACTATTGGGCTCCTTTCCTATTGATAGGAAAGGAGTAAAAAATTATCACTCACCCTATATTTTTAATCGAGCGAGTGGCCCTTTCTCACCAGATCGTAGTTTTCTGAATGCTGAGGGGAAGAATGCATTTTTCAGACGAGACCTGGGCCGATTTTGTTCGCGGCGTCACAAATACGCGAGAGGCAAACGACATTCAGGCGCATCTTTCGCGAGGCTGCAAGGATTGCCTGGATGCTCGCGACATCTGGGATGGCCTGCGAGTCGCCGCGATCCATGAGATAGCATACGCACCACCGGAAGAACTCGTCAGGCGGCTTAAGCTGCAATTCACGACGGCAACGTTTGCGGCCCCGGCCGATGCTGTTATGCCTGTGTTTGACAGCTTTCTGCAGCCTTTGCCGGGCTTCCGCTCGGGTGCATCCGCGCCACGGCAGCTAGTTTACGAAGGCGAGAATCTGACCGTCGATTTGCGCCTCGAACAAGCGCCCCGGTCCAGCAGGATTCTTGCTACCGGCCAGGTTCTCAACACGAGAACTCCACAAAGAGCGTTGAGCGAAGGAAAGATAACCCTGTGGACAGTGCGCGGACTGCCGATTCTCGAAACCACCCCCAATTCGCAGGGCGAGTTTCAGCTCGAATTTGACGCGCAGGAAACCCTGCATCTTTCAATTTCTATCTGTGGCGACAATTCCCTTCGCATTGCTCTCCCTCGGCTGCATGCTTTGTAACGAATGGTTACTAAGGAGATCAGGCCTGGGTTACCGGGAAAGGTTACAGCCGTTAGTCGCGAAAAAATAGCTTCCCCATTAGACTCGATCGAACACTGGAGAAAATCATGGCGGTGATAGGGAAACGCGAATTTAATCTCAGGAACTATGGGCTTTTTGCCTGCCTGTTGCTGGTTCTCGTTTCGACGTGCGCCCCGGCGGCACAGGCGCAAACGCGTCTGATCGTACGGGATTCTTTGGGTTTGCCGGGGATTAATCTCACCTGTCTGGTGTTGCGCTGCAACGTGGTTCGCAACCTGGGCGACCCGCAAGGGCAATTGTTTCTGATCACATTTCCGGCGATTCTGAACCCTGTCACCGGACTGCTGCAGCTTCAACTGGAAGCTGGAATCGTTGATGTCGAGATCGATCAAACTGCCGCGACGCACGACAATGCTTATGCGAGTTCCAGTTCTTATCTCGCCGATAAAACACCCACACCGTATTACGGGGCAACGGTGTGGCAAGGTTATCTGATGCAGCCCGCGAATCAGTTGATCCAAGCCAGGCTTGCACAATCGAGCTTTCAGGTCACCGGCTCCGGAGTGACCGTAGCGGTGATCGACACGGGTGTAGATCCGACCAATCCAGTTTTGAAGAGTGTCTTGGTTTCCGGCTACGACTTTACTCGCAACGTGAGTGGCGGATCGGAAATGTCCGATGTTCAAACCTCTCCGAACCTGAGCGACGCGCAAGATGGTGAGGTGAACCAGAGAACCGTTGCCGTGCTGGACCAGCGCACTGTCGCCGTTCTCGACGGCGGACCGTACTCCGCGTTCGGTCACGGGACCATGACTGCCGGCTTGGTACATCTCGTGGCGCCGCGGGCCAAGATCATGCCGTTGAAAGCATTCTCTGCCGACGGGTCGGGCTATTTGTCCGATGTCCTGCGAGCCATCTACTATGCGACCGCGAATCACGCCGCCGTGATGAACATGAGCTTCGATTTCACCACTTACTCCAAAGAGTTAGCAACAGCGGTGAAGTACTCCAGCGGCAAAGGCGTAATCTCAGTTGCCTCCGCCGGTAATGACGGCGAGTACACCTTTGTTTATCCTGGCGCTTTACCATCAGTCGTGAATGTGGCTTCCACTTCCAACCAGGACACACGCTCAACATTTACCAATTACGGAACGCCGCCGGTTTTCATGGCCGCACCCGGGGAAGGTGTCATGAGCACCTATCCGTGGGGAACTTATGCGGCAGGGTGGGGTACTTCCTTCAGCACGCCACTAGTCAGCGGCACTGCCGCGCTGATGCTCGGAGCGAATGGAAATTGCACGGCAGCGACTGTTGCTTCGGGCTTGTCGCACACCAAGCTCATCTTCGATCCGGAACTGGGATGGGGGCGGCTGGACACTTACCAGGCGCTACAGGTGTGTCATTTGCTGTTCTGAAATCGCAATGGGAACCGCTATTTCTAATTCGAATTTTGAAGTCGCGTCCTTGCGGCTGCGGGTGAAGGAGCTGGAGGAGCAGCAACAGGGCCTTCGTAATTCCCTGGTGTGCGCCTTTAACCAGTTACTTGACCTGAAGGACCTCAACACCGGCGTACACAGTACGCGCTTGGCGGAATGGGCACTCCGTATCGCAAGAAAGCTACACATTCCCGACGGGCATCAATATCAAGTTGAAGTTGCCGCTTTGCTGCACGACGTGGGAAAAGTTGGCGTTCCTGACGCGATTCTGAAAAAAGCAGGCCCCCTCACTACTGAGGAGCGTGCGCTCATAAATAAGCATCCGGAGTACAGTTGGTCGATTCTTCGCCTGCTTCCCGGTTTGCAGGATGCCAGTTTGTACGCTCTCCACCACCATGAGAACTTTGACGGGACGGGTTATCCTGCGAGATTGAAGGCGCAGACGATTCCTCTGGTCTCACGCATTGTTTCCGTGATTGACGCCTACGACGCCATGGTTTCGCACCGTTGCTACCGCCAGGGGCTTCCACATGTCGAAGCTATTCGCCGTTTGCTGGCCGGCAGTGGAACGCAATTCGATCCGGAAGTTGTCCAGGTATTCATCCCCGTCGCTGAACAGGAATCTTCGCAAGTCTTCGCTGCCGCGGGAACCAGCACTGCGGCCGTGCTTTGAGCTCCGCATAGCTTCGCAAAAGTGCCTTTTTTTGGATCGTACAGGTGTGGCCTGTACTGAAGGATTAGCATTTTTGGCTTGTCGCGAATCGGAGAGTTGATAGAAGTGCTTAGAGGCAGACTGCTGCTCGCTGCATCGAGATCGCGAATTTTGAGATTATGGTGAGCGCGGCAGGATTCGAACCTGCGACCCATGCCTTAAAAGGGCATTGCTCTACCAACTGAGCTACGCGCCCACAGCGAGGACAACTCACACATCAGAAAGGACTAGCACGGCAAGTTGTTCTTTGCCGGTAATGCGATCAGCGCACGATCAGCGCACGATGCGGTCAAAGCAGACTCCAACTTCGCCATCGCCGCGATGCTTTGATCGCTGCTCGTTTTGATGTAATGGTCACGTGTTACTTGCACGTCTTTGTGCCTGAGTATCTGTTGCACCATCACGTCATCGACTCCCAAAGCGTACAACGTTGAAGCCAGCCCTCGTCTGAACGCGTGCCAGCCGTGCCACATAGGTAGGTTATCATCCCGTCTAAAATCGTGCGACACGCCGGCTGGTAGACAATACCCTCAAGGGGCAAGACGACGGCGCCATGTCCGGCAAGATCCTGGAGCGATAAGAGAGTCGCGATGTGGCAGCCCGAAACAAGCAAGCCTTGCTGGAAAGCGATGATTAAACCAACAGAGATCGGAGTGTGATTAAGGCTGTGGGCACCGCATTACAACTTACCGACTGGCCTATCGTGGGCGTTATGTGCCCTGGCATTTTTGCCGGCTTATGTTGGTTTGCGAAACTTGCGTTTTGTCGTGAGCTTGCTCGCTTGGACAGCTTGGCAACGGAGCAGAAGCAGCCTCACATTGTGTGAAGGTCCACGGCGTACCTTAATCATCGAACAGCCCGTTCAACTCTGCCTTCAGGTGCTGGTAGCGGGCGTCACCAACTCCCGCACTCAGCAAATCAGGTCGGTTTTGCTCCAGCCATCCATAGAACGTAAGAACTTCAGTCCCTGTGCGTTTCTCTTCTGGAGTTCGCTCCACCCACAATGCTCTGACTCTCGCAACTCGCTTAGACTCTTCTGCCATTTTTTCCAAAGCCGTGAAATTGATAATACATTCAAATGCGATTGTGCACCGTGCCTCAGAGATCCTATGTTTTATCGCTGAAATTCCTTCCCACACTTTGGGCAGCGCGATAGATCGTTGCTAAGCCGGGTGACTTCGTTTGGCGGAATCGACGGTTGAGGCCCTCGACCAGGAAATTCGCACGTGCCGAATCCGAGAATAATGCCAAATCCCAGATGCGCATCACGCGCCTGATTCACTCTGGAATTCAGCGAACAGTGATGGGGTAACCCCAAGGCACTGCAGATGACGCGAGTCACTTCGGATCAATCCGCGCAACTTCATCGGTATGCTTTCTTGAGGATCCGTGGCCTACGTAGCGGAAGAAATGTGGATGCCCACGAGTTCTCCAATACCGGGAAGCATACGAAGAAACACCCGGGCCGCTGTGGGTAAGAGCGCTGAAGAATAAATGTTGAGCCGGATTCACCATGATTCCAACATGCCCGTTCCTACCGTTCTCAGGGAAGGTCACCAGATCTCCGGGTTGCGGATAGTTGACCCTGCGAAACTCACCCACTCCGCTATAAAGCTGAGCTGCGGTAGCGTAGTTGTAAGGGAATCCAGCTTCCCTGTACACCACATGTACCATATGCGAACAATCGTATCGATCGAGCCGGGATCTTACCTTCAAGGCAGCTGCGATGATAGTGAGCCCATCGGCGCGCCGCAACAGGTGGGCGGAAGCCGCATGGTGTTGATTCTTTCCATGCACAACAGTGTGTGTAGGCGGTTGTGCTAAGGCACTGTAAGAAATAAATGTCAGCATGACCAAAATCGCGATTCTGATCTCTCCCATAAAAGAGGACTCCATGATTTATGGGTGCGGTGAACACATCGATTTCAGATGCCGTATGCAGGCATGGCGGAGAATCGGGGAAATCCCGAGGAACAAATAGCGAAATAATGAGGAAAGCTTCTTGCCAAAGACGAACCCGTGAATACAAGCGCATTACCGGTGCAGGTTAGGGCCCCTGCTTATCTGCATCGCTTCCGTCCCACGGCACGGGCTTGCCGCCTTGGTCAACCAGGGGCGCACCCTCTCTGGCCTGGTATTCGCATTCTTTGCAGAGAAGTATTGCGCCTTCCCATGGTGGTTCAGTCAACGTGTGCTGACACTGCCAACCTTGACCGGACTCATAGAGCAGGATTGAATTCTGGCTACCAGAATGTTGTTGCGGGGGCATCATGCAATCTGCTTCTTAGAGACAAGCATGCTGTGGACGCAAGCGCCAACATGCGCCAACCATCACGGGACACAACTTCACATCCCGAACATCCTGAACGCGAAGAGCGTCCCGTTTATCGACTAAGCGATGCGTGGTTTTGTATTGTCGTTGCTAAATGGATGACGAAGCCAAGGGAGGGGTTCGGAAAGTGTCACGAACAATTACCCGAGCACGACAGCCTTAGGGAATTATTCAGCCCGGAATGCTGATCGCTGGAACTTTTCTGCGACTGCTTGCGGCAGTTCTTCTTCCAGCTTGCGCCCCAGCCAGCTTTGCAGGTGAGATGTCAGGTCTGCCGGCATGAATAGGAACTGAAGACCGGAGTTGCCGTATTCATCGTGCCAGCACACCTTGGCTTCGGCGGTGATCTGCAACTCCGGGTCCGGCAATGTGAACTGTATTGTTCCCTCTGAACCTCGCAGCAACGCGGCTGAACACCTTAGGGCCATGCCATTCTCGCTCACGTTGACGGTGCGGCCAAACACCTCGTCGGCATTCTTTCGGCTCAGCACGGCCGGCACAATCACGGGATAACGATAGTAGCGGCGACGCTCACGCACGATTAAACCATAGGCAACTTTGACCGTACGCGTAATCGATTCCGAACTGAGTGGTCTTTCGAGAACGAAACTGAAGCCTTCTCGCAGGGCGGTGGTGGTCTCTTCGCTGCCGCGTGTGAGCGCAAACGCAATTGCTGTCCGATTCAGAGGGGATGACCGGAGTTGATGCAAGCAGGTTGCGGCCTGATTGTCCAGAGCCCAATCAATCACCACCGCCTCGAACTTGTGATGGCGCAAGCGATCCAGCGCTGCCGCCGGACTCGATATGGTATCGAGCGACAACGCGTGTTCTCGCAGCACTTCACTGATTTGCTGTGCTGCATTGCGGTCTGAAGATACCAGCAGGACGTTCGCAACCATTCCGGTTCCGCCGTGGCTGGTCAACGGTCCATCTTCCGTGTGAGCATTCGCGTTTTCATTCAAGCCCACATCATTTTACGCATCAGTGATATCCAAACGAGTTGCCACAAGCCGGTCGCTGCCAACCACAGGAGAGCGCCCGAGCGGGCCACGGGTATTTCTGTTGTACTTCACCTGAGCCGAAATCCACCGCCGACGTCAGCTTTGTTACGAAAGCCGGACAGAATATAAGTTGTCACAAGGGATTACGACCTGCGGTGACAATCATCACATGCTGCCCCGTTCCTGCAGTGCAATATTAAAGGCAGCAATCAAAACAGACAGGCCGCTGTCGAAAGATGCTGGGAGAACAGCAGCCTTCTCTGGGCTGTGGTAGGCTGCGGGACTGACTGGCAACAGGAAACTCGCAGCCTTGTTCATTTGATCTCCAATTTCTGCAGCTGTGAATAGCTGCACCTGCCTGAGAAAGCCGCTGCCGGCATTCCTCGCAGCTTGTGACCTTATTTTTGGCCGGCCGAACACGTTGTGGAATTACAATAACGCGTTTCACCACCGGTGAATTCTTGCAGTACGATCACAGCTGTTGAAATTAGGAGAAGCACATGACAAAGAACCTGGTATCGCGAATCCCACTTATATTGCTGGTGCTCATGCTGTTGGCAGGTGGTGCGGCAGCCCAGAGTACGTCCAAATCCGACACTAGCAAAACTGCGTCCGCCCAAAGTAAGACGTCGAGCCTTGTCGATATCAATTCAGCAACCAAGGAAGAACTCGACGCGTTGCCCGGAATCGGCGAAGCCTATGCACAGAAGATCATTGCCGGCCGTCCATACAGAATGAAAACAGATCTGGTGCGGCGCAAAATCATTCCGCAGTCCAGGTATGACAAGATTAAGGATCAGATCATCGCAAAGCAGAAACCCTCAGCTGGAAAATGAGCGGAGACGGGACACCCGGCCAGTATTAAGCACGACCCAGCCTCTTCCAGAACCAATTCCTAGCCAGGAGCGCGGGGGACTTGTCCTCGTGCTGCCCTTTCCATCCCATACTGAGGAGGCATATGGAAGTTCCGGGAAATTTCTATAGGAACTCTGGCCCGGCTTTTCTGTCTTACCGGTCATTACATTGGTCACTGACGTTGCATGTGGAAAATAGTGGAAAACTACAAATTGCCCTTACACTGTAGGATTCGAAGTGTGAGTACTGGATGTAAAGATGACCGAAGCCAATGAATATGATCTGGTCGTAATCGGCAGTGGGCCCGCGGGGCAGAAAGGTGCGATCTGCGCGGCCAAGATGCGGAAGAAGGTCGCGATCATCGACCGCAAGAAAACGATCGGCGGGGTGTGCGTCCACACTGGTACTATCCCCAGCAAAACTCTACGACAAGCAGTCTTGTATCTGACGGGTTTCCGTCAGCGTTCTTTCTATGGACGAAGTTATGTGCTGAAAGAACGGATTGCCATGTCGGACCTGATTTTTCGCGCACAATCGGTCATGGCGCGGGAGATCGAGGTCATCAAAGCGCAACTGCACCGTAATTATGTAACCACATTCGAAGGCGACGCGAGCTTCATCGACCCTCACACCATTGAGGTCAAAAGCGAAGAAGGATCGCATTTGCTTCGAGGCGGTTACATCCTGATCGCTTGTGGCACCCGCCCCGCTCACACAAAGGGTATTCCAATCGACGGAATTCGAATCTTCGATTCCGATCAGCTTCACGAACTGGAAGCAGTACCGCGTGAACTTGTCATCGTGGGCGCAGGAATCATCGGACTGGAATATGCCTCCATGTTTGCTGCCCTGGGTGTCAAGGTCACGCTTCTCGATCAGCGCCCCGTGCTTCTGGACTTCGCGGATCGTGAAATTGTGGAGAGCCTCTGTTTTCAACTGCGCCAATTGGGGACCGTGTTTCGATTGGGGGAGAAGGTCATTTCGGTCGCTTTTGATGAGCAACGGGACCGGGTCTGCGCCAAACTCGAGAGTGGCAAAAATGTTCACGGGCAAGCTTTGTTGTACACGGTGGGCAGACAGGCCAACAGCGATCAACTGAACATTGCAGCGGCCGGCATCGGTTCCGATGAGCGTGGGAAATTGATCGTGAACGATCGCTTCCAGACCGCTGTGCCTCACATTTACGCGGCCGGCGACGTAATCGGCTTTCCCGCGCTCGCCAGCACGTCCATGGAACAAGGCAGACTGGCAAGCTGCCACATGTTCGGCACCGCCGCGAAAATCCCCGCCAATCTCATTCCCTATGGCATTTACACCATACCCGAGATTTCCATGGTCGGCCAAACCGAAGAACAGTTAACGCGGGACAAAGTCCCTTACGAGGTTGGTGTCGCTCGCTATGCAGAACTGGCGAAGGGACAAATGCTTGGTGACGACCAGGGTTTGCTGAAATTGCTTTTCGATCCGGCGTCTCTCAAACTACTGGGAGTTCACGTTATTGGCGACGAAGCCACCGAAATCGTACATATTGGTCAGGCCGTGCTTGCGCTGGGAGGAACCATCGAGTACTTCCGCGATACCGTTTTCAATTACCCAACGCTAGCGGAGGCCTACAAAGTGGCTGCTTTGGACGGTCTGAACAAGCTATAACTCGCCAGGCTATTGCACTTTCTTATCCCACCACTTACGCGGCGACAGGTTCCCTCACTGTTACGAATCTCGTTCCCGCAGGTAGGGCACAATTTGTGTCGGTTTGACGCCGCCACCCCCTGGTTCAGATGTTGTTGCGATTGGTACTCCGGGCGCGCATAGTCAAAAGGCGCCGGGTCCCCTCCCGGCGCCTCAATCTTTCATCCCTCACTTCGTCGTCAGGGCGAAGACTGTGCCCTCGTTGTAGGCCCCGCCTGCGAAGGTTGTGCCGTAAAAGTTTCCGTTGCTGTCGAGAACCAGAGACGAGTAGGGCAATCCTCCGCCGCCGTTCGACGTGTCGAAGCTGAACAGAATCCCGACGACGCCGTCTTCGGTCATCTCGAAGATCGTGCCTTGGTTGTACTCTCCGCCTTGGTAAGTCGTTCCGAAAAAGTACCCGTTCTTGCCCTGTACCAGCGACGCGTAAGGATAGGCCCCGTCACCCGAACCGCCGAAGACGTACATCGTGGTCAGCGCGCCATTTGGCTTCATTTCGAAAATCGTGCCCCGTCCGTTATTTCCGCCGTTGTAGAACCCACCCGTGTTGGTAGTTCCATAGAAGTCGCCATTGCTGCCTTTGACCAGCCCTCCAAACGGATAAGCGCCATCCGAGTTATCGAAACTGTGGATGATGGTCAGTGTGCCGCTGAGCGTGACTTCGAAGACCGCGCCCATACCGTAGTGCCCGCCTGCGTAAACGACACCGTAGAGATTCCCGTTGGCGCCCTGTACCAGCGGAGCATAGGTATACGCGCCATCCATGCCTTGATCGTTGCCGTTGAAGCTATGCAGAGTGGTAAGTTTGCCGGCGAGGGTGATCTCGAAAATCGTGCCGTTCCCGTAGCGTCCGCCCGAATACGTTGTTCCATAGAGATTCCCGTTTGTCGCCTGCATCAGTCCAGCATACGGAAAAGAACCGTCTGTACCGTTAAAGCTATGCAGCGTGATTAGCGTTCCGCCCGAGGTGATTTCGAAGACGGTGCCACAGCCCAGGCTTCCGCAGCCAGCGCCCGTGCCACCTTCAGAAGTTGTTCCATAAAAATACCCGTTTGACGCCTTGACCAGCGGCGACCAGGAAGCGTCGCCATCCGGGCCGCTAAAGCTGTGCAGCGTAGTCAGCTTGCCGGCCGTCGTAATTTCGAAGACGGTACCATCCGCATCTGCGAGGCCCGCGTTGGCGCCCCCCACGGGAGTGGTGCCGTAAAGCTGCCCATTCGCTCCCTGTACCAGCCCAGAGTGCGGGCTAGCGCCGTCGGTGTAATGGAAGCTGTGAATTGTGGAATACTCGTAAATCTGCGCCTGGGAGGGCTCGAGCATTCCGCATAAAAAGATCGCGAGGGACGCAATGATCCCAGTCCGAGCTACGTTGGATATGCGCGGCCACTGCATCGCACGCCTGATTTGCGCGTATGTGAAGATCGTTTTCATGATTCCTCTCCTTTGGCATCTGCTCGAATCGGTTTGTCCTGGCTCAATTTCAGCCTTCACTAGTAACGCGACAGAGAGAGGAGAATGGGGTCACCTTGAATAAGAAATCGGAAGTCGCGTGCTGCGGGTTGGCGGGGCCCGGATGACCTTCCGGGGTAGGTAAAACTCAGGAAGGTTCTAGCGTCGTTGTGGTGTGTTATAAATCTGAGTCCGCACTACTTTCTGCCGCCTCCGACCCTAACTTAATTGTTTGCCTCGAATTTGGGATGTGGCGATAGATCGGGCTTTTTGAGGGTTGGAAGCGATTGAAAACTTGGTGGAGCTAGTCGGGATCGAACCGACGACCTCATCGTTGCGAACGATGCGCTCTCCCAGCTGAGCTATAGCCCCACGAGCATATCGGGAGTCACAGCAATTTTAACAGCAGTACCGGCTGGCTTGCTCAGCCGGCCTTACTTACCGTCGATCACTTCCCTATCGGCGCGCTTCGCGTTATAGTCCTATCCCGGCTTTCCGCAGGAGGCAATCATGGCCACGCAATCCCGTCCCGAGCACAAAGAAGCGAAAGCGAGAAGTTTTGGCGAGAACATCGAAAGCGATCTGGCCTCGCGATTTTTGCGCGTAGTAGAGGTTGCGGCGATTGCCTCCGCACACACCATGGGCCAGGGCGCACGCAAGTTATCCGACCAGGTTGCGACCGAGGCCATGCGCCAGACTATGGACAGTATCCCCATGAAGGGAACGATTGTGATCGGCGAAGGCGAGCGCGACGAAGCACCCATGCTCTACATCGGCGAAAAAGTCGGCGCTCAGTTTTCCGACGGAACCGATGTCCCCGAGGTGGATATCGCGGTGGATCCGCTGGAGGGAACGAACCTCTGCGCCACCGGCGCGCCAGGTGCGATTACGGTGCTGGCTGCCTCCGAGCACGGGGGATTATTGAACGCGCCTGATTGCTACATGGAGAAAATTGTGGTTGGGCCATCCTGTAAGGATGCGGTCGATCTCGACGCCCCAGTCTCTCAAAATCTGAAAAATATCGCTAAGCGGCTGGAGCGCGATGTGGAAGATCTGGTGGTCATTGTGCTCGATCGGCCACGCCACGAGAAGCTGATTGCCGAAATTCGCGCCGCCGGAGCGCGCATCAAGCTCATCGGGGATGGCGACCTGTCGGCTGGAATTGCTGCAGCCGTCATCGGCACCGGTGTGCATGCGGTCATGGGATCTGGCGGCGCACCGGAAGGAGTGATCACCGCCGCCGCGATTCGTTGCCTGAACGGTTACATGCAGGGACGGCTGGTCATCGACAAGCCGGAATTGGAAGAACGCATCGTTCGCATGGGAATCAAGGACAAGAATAAGGTGTATGAAGCTGAGGATCTCGCTCCGGGGAAACAGCTGATTTTCGCGGCCACAGGCGTCACGGATGGCGCGCTCATGCGAGGCGTGCGATTCTTTGGCGAAGGCACGCGAACTTCCTCAGTGATTATGACCTTGCGCACCGGCAAAGTCCGGTTCATCGACAGCATCCACCTCGAAAAAGGCCCGGATGTGAAGGTACGGTTCTCGTAAGAGCCGGCTAATACATAGATCCTTCCTTGGAAGAGTTCTCTGCGCGAACGCTTCACTTCGTCAGGATGACGGTGATGCTTTCGCACGCGAGAGATCACAGCAGGTCCTTCTCACGCAAAAGTAGGATAGAAGCGTGAAGACTCTAAACGAAGTCTATTCCGCCCTGTCGATGCGGCGCCGCTACGAAGTCTGGTTCATCCGAATGGGGTTAGCCAATGGGAGTGGAGCGTGGTGGTTTCGATATCTGCTCATGAATCCTGGGCGCGGCGGGTGCGTGGGAAATCCTCGCGGAATGCCGGTGCAGGTCTGGGCAACCTGGTTTCCGCGCAACACGGCGCCGATGACGTGGATTCAAGGATTCACGCTTGATGAATTGCAATTGAGCGGGCGAGGCGAGAACCCATTCTGTTTTCGGCTTTCCGGTAACGGCATCGACGAAAACTCCTGCCAAGGCGACCTGGCGCTCGATGGTCACAGGATCTCGTGGAACCTGAAGTATCGGTCCGCCTTTCGCGTCACGCTGAGTAATAAAGGATGGATCGGATTTTCACGCTCTCCACATTCCGATGCGGTTTTCTCCGGACGTATTACGCTCGACGGGCAGAGCTTTGAGGGTGACCCGCTGGGTTTCGGTGTTCAAGGGCATAATTGCGGATACCGGCATCGCAGCTTCTGGGCGTGGACACATACATATTTTCTTCGTTCCGATGGCCATCCGCCCAGCACCCTCGAAGCTTTGGTGTATGACATGCCATTCGGACTGGTTTTCCGGAAAGCGGTACTGTGGCATGACCGGCAGCGACACGAATTTCGTAACTTACAAAAAGAAATATGTGCCGCGTCGTTCATCTGGGACTTTCATTGCTGCGCGATCGATAAGACCGAACTGTTCGCTGAAATTGATGGGAGCGGCCCTTCCGCCCATCGGATCTCATATCTCAAGACCAATTGCGCCGGAAGTTTTGCAGTGACGAACAACAGCATGGCGAGAGCAAAAATTCGGTTACAACTTGCGGGAAAGCCGGTCGAAACGCTGGAAACCACGAGTGGGGCGGTGTTGGAGATGGCTGGCGGCGAATCTAGGCCAATGATTGAGCTTTAGACAGTCGCTCGGCGACAATCATGTATGCCGCCGGATTGAATGCCATGCCGATGTGAGTGCCGGGTACTTCAAAGTCCACATCGCGATTGCGAGTCATACAATAGCGCCAATCGACGATTCCGTCATGACGGGTATAAATGGCAGTTTCGAGCATGCGATTTGGAACCTCTCGCCGTAGCGAGTCGATGAAGTTGCAGGTACAACGCCCCGTGTAACAGGTAGGAAGCACACCCTTCCCATGCTCTTGCAGTATTCGCAGGCGGACCGCCTCGGCTGCATGCAGGACAGTGCGATGCGTCACGGTACCGCGAAATGGGGATGCCAAGGTAATCACCGAGGCGACGTCCTTTGGCCTTTGATTGGCCAGCGAACGTGCGATCACTCCACCGAGGCTATGACCGATCAAATGAACTTTTCGTCCGGTCTCCTGCAATGCCGTTTGGATGGTTTCGCGGAGGTGCCGCTGAATCAACAAATTCGGACACTCCGCATTAATGCCGATTCCAGAAAAATACGGACGATACCCGATGCGCGCCAACCAACCGTGCAATTCTGTCAGATAAAGATCGGTGCCCAGAAATCCTGGAATGATAATCACCGCCGAACCGTCGCCACGAGGCACGCCGAAGCCGTAGTAAACCGGGGTGGCATGGAGAAGGAGGATTTCGGCCCCGAACAGCGCCTCCGTCCACACAGAGCTTTCCGCTTCTAAATGAAGCCGTGGAGTGCTTTTACGAATTCTGGAAGGCGAAGAGGCCTTGTTGCGTTTGCGGGCTCGCAATTGTAATCCGGGTCTAACGGGCATTCCGAATATTGACGCCGAAATACAGCCAACCGTTGGATGCCCGCGCGAATTATACCGCTAAAATCGTAGTTCGCTCCAGAGCAAAACTTTCCTGGGCACGATGTGTGTCAAAGAACCTATGACCTCACTTGCGAACTCTTCTTGCGTTTCTTGCGCACGATTTTGCGCTCGCCGAGACGCGACTCCAACTCGGTGACGCGCCGTCGTAGAGTTTCGACTTCGCCCGTTGGGTTGAATGCTTCTCGTGGAATATTGGGTGAGGCAAGGAACCGCTTCATTGTCTCCAGAGGGGACAAAATGGCGGACTGCACATCGCTGAGGCGGTTCTGCACCGCATCCTGCACTTTCTGATAAGTGTCAAAGGCGGATTTCAAATACCACATCACAAATTCCTGACGCACTTCATCTGACGCAATGATGAGCTGACGAAGCAACTCGAGAGGTAGACCCGTAGGCTTGTCCTTGGCATCCTCCGTGATGATTTGCGTGAGAATGACTCGCGTCAAGTCGCTGCCCGTTTTTGCATCGAGCACCTTTACGTCTTTCCCTCCACGAATTAAACGGGCAATGTCGTCGAGATTCACATAGCGGCTGGCGCCAGTGTCGTAGAGCCTGCGATTGCCATATTTCTTGATTGTCACCTGGGCATTCCCGCCCGAATGTGTTTTCATGCTGCCCTGCACAATTACATATTATCACCTTGACATAACGTCTTAGTAATTCTATAGTTTAGTTGATGCTGCAATGCAGCAATCGGAGGTCATTATGCCAGCAGCCACGAGAACGACGCATACCCGGGAGTCGTCGTTCGTTTCCGTGCTTTCGGGTTGGGCACAGCAAGGAGTCCAGAGCTTCTTTGCGACGCAACGCATGCTCCTGGATCTTGCCATGCGGCAGAACGCGAACGTCATGCATGCTCTGCGGCAGCAACTTTCCGACCCGCAACATTCCCCAACCGCGATCTTCAGCGAAGTTGCTGGAGAAGCGATGAACAACTTTATTGAAGGGCAGAAAATACTACTTGACCTTGGCAAACAACAAAACGAAATCCTGATGAGCGGTGTGAAGGAACGGATGGGAGACTGGCCGGCAGCTCATGCCATGGCTGATCTCCTCCGACGCAGCGTGGATACATTCATTCATATGCAGGAAGAATTCCTCAAAATAGCCGGAAAACAAACTCATACTTGGGTAGCAGCGGCCAAGACGGGCAGAACCTATCAACCCGAGCATCTGGTCGACCTCGCTCGCGAAGGTATGGAGAACTTTGTCAAGGCCCAAAAACAGTTCCTCGATGTGATTGCAGAGGCTACCGCCGAGGCAACCGGGGGCAAACGCATCAACGGAGCAGCAAAGAAGGCAAGAAAGACGGAGTTGGCGGTCCTTGCTCGTCAAGCGACCGAGTCTCTGATCGATGCTCAGAAAAAGCTCGTGGATCTCGCCGGAAAGCAAATGAACACAAACGTGAAGACTGCGACCGAAACCATGGAACTGGTAAGGCCATTTCCCTTTGTGCCATTGGCAGAGTTGACACGGGAAGGCGTTAGAAGCTACGTCGATGCGCAAAAAGCATTGATGGACATGATGGTAAAACCAGTCGGCACACACAAGCCGGAACATAACAAGAAACCGCCACGCACCAAGAAAGCTGCCGCCGCAGCCGCTGTGGCTTAACAACCCTGGGCCCGCGCGCCAGCGCGGGCTTTCAATTAAATTTCATTTTTCGCGGCATGCCAATCGGGTGAACTCCAGATCTTCCGGTGTGTTCAGATTGCGAAAGACTTCGGGAGAAAATCCGGCTTGCGCCAATTCATCTTCTGTCACAATGCGGCAGATGCCCTTCCGGAAGAGTGGATCGATCTTGTTTTCACCCGCCCGAAGAGACTCTTCTGCAATCTCACGGAATTGTTTGCGGTACACGGCACAAAGAGGCTGAAATCCGCCCCCGGCGTTCGGTATGGTTACAGTTGCAGCTGACTGACGAGATTTTTCTATCAAGAAGCTGAGCAAATTTGAATTTATCAGAGGCATGTCGACTGCGAGCACCAGATTCAGATCTGAATTCGTAGCCGAGAGCGCGGCGTGAATCCCTCCAAGCGGCCCACGCTCGCGATACAGGTCTGAAATGACGGGATGGCGGAAGGCGCAGAATTTATCCGGATCGCCGACAATACACACGGTTTCAGTGATCGTTGCCGCAAGGCGTAGCGCGCGAGCGAGCAGGGTTTCGCTGCCGACGCAAAGAAATGCCTTGTCCTTACCCATGCGACTGCTCTTGCCACCCGCGAGAACAAACGCGCTTAAATCATCCACCGGGAGATGATACCGCGACTGTTCCTTTTCGCAGGAAAGCGTGTTCGAGAAGAAATTACCTGAATTTCACGAGAGATAGAGCGCGGCGGGTACGGTCAGCAGGGCAGAACTAACTGTTCTTGCCGGATGCGCGAGGCACAGCGGGCGTGATTGCGGAGGATTTTGCAGGCTCGGTCGCTAAGGTAACGCTCAGGTCCGTGGACCAGCAGTCCACCAGAATCTTCCATTCGCCTGCCTGTCGTGCCGCCAGAATCACGTACTTGCCACGCTCTTCGCGGCGCTTCCCACTGGCGCTGGGGACGAGCATGCTGCATCGGCCGACTTCGTAGGCCATTTCGCCGAATACCTCGACGCGCAGAGGTTCCATTTCAACTTCGCCTAGCCCCGCCTCTAGAACGGAAACGAACAGCTCTCGGATTGCAGCAGTACTGCGAACCGGAGACACATTGGGGCGCAGCACGATGGCATCGGATGTGTATAACTCCACAAGATCGTCTAGATGTTTGGTATTGCAAGCCAGCGCCCAGTCCTGAGCCAGCTTACGCAGGGCAATTTCGGCCCGGCTGAGGCCGGCTCCGGCCGGACGAGCTTTGGAGGGATCACGGGATACGGGCGCGGCGGAGACTCTCGGTTCCGGAGCAGAAAAACTTGACTCGTTCGACGTCGAAAAATAGTGGTGATGGTAATGATGATGGTAATGGTGCTGACCTGCCCCAGAGGCAAGCGGATTAATGAGTTTCACTGCCTCGGGGGCGGGAGCATCCCCCTCCGGCAATTCTGCAAGGGGCACTCCGCATCGCGCACAAAATCGGTTGCTTCGCGGATTCAGCCCGCCACATGCGTGGCAGGCGCGCTGTTCCTGGTCCTCCGCTATGCCGCCGATAGCGGCATCGGTGTCCATCTGAAGAGCGAGTTTTTGCGCAGCCTCTAGGGCAGCTTCAATTTTTTCTTGTCCCGGCTTGCCGTGACCCGAATCGGATCGCAGGCGGCGCAGCACATCCTGCAAACCGACACCCAGAGTAGAGCCCGATTTGGACTCTCTGGGCGGTGCCATCCTGGCTTGGTTGGGTTTCTCGTGATCCACAGCTGGTCCAGTAGTGGGGCTGATTCATTTTATCCGAAAACCGTGGTGACACGGGAACATGCGCGTGTGACCGAGGTCACATCGTGGTATGAGCATTTCTTTGAAAATGAGGCTGAGACTGCGGCGGCACTCATCAGCTGTGCGGCGATCGCCGGCAGGTTCCCCGGAGGATGCGATGTTTGAACAAGAATTGGAAATGGAAAAGCAAGAATCTTCGATCGTGCCTCTCCTGCTCATCGTTGCGCTGATTGTGTCTGTTGTAGGAGTGGCGGGTTACTACATCGTCCAGAACCGAAAGGTTTTGAGCATGGAAGAAGCCACGAAAGTGGCAGCGGCGGTTCTAAAAGAACAAGGCCCGGTGACACTTCGGTTCCACACAGGGATGGTAAAGTCGTCGGTCAACGATAACCCGCAGGCTCCGCATTACAAGCTGCTGGAAAAGGCTGGATTGATTGCGATAGGCAAAGCGCAAGGGACGTACGGCACAACCTATCCCATCACACTGACGACGGCTGGGCAGGAATTCCTGAAGCGAATCGATGGGGTAACAACCGCTGACGAGAAGGACGGAACGAAGCTTTACCAGGTGACGGTGGCGGAGCGGAAGTTAGTAGCCGTTTCCAATATCAACATGCTGAGCCCGACCCGTGCCAATGTCGCGATGACTTGGGCCTGGAAAACTACAAATCTGGGTGATTTGCTGGATGCTTCTGGTCCAAGCGTGCAAGCGTTCAACACCTGGGACCGTGCAACCCTGATTCAGAAATACGGGGCAGATTTCTATCATGCTGCTCCGACCCAGGTAACCATCTCTCTTGCGAAGGCGGACGACGGTACTTGGCAGGTAGCGACCGAATAACGCTTCAAAAGATTCGTTCTTTCAGCAACTGCTGCAAATAGCGTCCATAAGCATTGTTGTTCATCGGTGCGGCTGCGGCGCGCAGCTGTTCCGCCGAGATATAACCATATCGATAAGCAATCTCCTCGGGGCAGGAGACCATCAGTCCTTGCCGGGTTTCGATAGTCTGAATGAACAGCGATGCTTCCAGCATCGCTTCGTGCGTACCGGTGTCGAGCCACGCCATGCCACGGCCCATAACGACAACATCGAGCTGACCGCGCCGTAAGTACTCTTTATTAACATCCGTTATTTCGAGTTCTCCACGGCCCGAAGGCTTCAGCGATTTCGCAATTTCCACGACCTGGTTATCATAGAAATAGAGCCCGGTGACGGCGTAGCGTGATTTCGGATTGTGCGGCTTTTCCTCCAGGCTAAGCGCCCGTCCGCCTTCGTCGAATTCGACAACTCCATAGCGCTGCGGATCCTGTACTGGATAGGCAAATACTCGCGCACCCTGAGTGCTCTCGCAGGCCTTGGCCATGCACTTGACCAGATCGTGACCGTAAAAAATGTTGTCACCGAGTACCAGTGCGCAACAGGATTTTCCGATGAAGTCTTTGCCGATCACGAACGCTTGCGCAATGCCTTCTGGCCGCGGCTGAACGACATACTCAAACCGCAAGCCGAACTGCGAGCCGTCTCCCATGAAATGGCGGAAGCGCGGAAGGTCCTCTGGCGTCGAAATAATCAGAATTTCCCGAATCCCAGCCAGCATGAGAGTCGAGAGCGGATAGTAGATCATTGGTTTGTCGTAGATGGGCAGCAGGCTCTTACAAACCGCGTGGGTGACGGGATAAAGGCGAGTGCCCGATCCGCCGGCAAGGATGATCCCTTTGTAAGTCGAAGTTAGCATTGACGCTCTGCAATCAGCAGTCAGCATTCAACAATCAGCCATGAGGGCAATCCCTTTCGACTAAGACCATGCTGAATGCTGAGGCTGAATGCTCACTTCACATCGAGTACTGCGTCGCGATCCATTGACGATAAGCTCCGCTGGTTACTTCTCGAATCCAAGCGTCGTGCGCGAGATACCAGTCAATAGTGTTGCGAATGCCGGTCTCGAAGGTCTGCCGCGGACGCCATTCCAATTCGCGTTCAATCTTACTTGTGTCTATCGCATATCGACGGTCGTGTCCGGGCCGGTCTTGCACAAAAGCGATCAGGTTTCGGTGCGGCACCACCGGATCATCCGGGCGTAGTTCATCCAAGATTGCGCAAATGGTTTGAACAATTTCAAGATTTCGCTTCTCACTTGTTCCGCCGACGTTATAAGTTTCGCCCACCCGGCCATGCGAGAGAACTTTTCGTATTGCGGCACAATGATCTTCGACAAAAAGCCAGTCGCGGACGTTCTGGCCATCTCCGTACACGGGAATCGGCTTGCCCCCGATGGCGTGCAAAATTGTGAGCGGGATCAGCTTCTCGGGAAACTGAAATGGCCCATAGTTGTTGGAGCAATTGGTCGTGAGCGTGGGTAGACCATAGGTGTGATGGTAAGCTCGGACCAAATGGTCAGAAGCTGCTTTGGAGGCGGCATATGGGCTGTTTGGAGCGTAGGCCGTCGCCTCTGAAAATGGTCGTTCATTTGCCCCCAGCGATCCATACACCTCGTCCGTTGAAATATGCAGAAAACGAAACCGGGATCTTTCTTCGATAGTCATTTCTGCCGTATAAGCTCGTGATTCCTCCAGCAACGCAAGGGTGCCATTGACGTTGGTACGAATAAAATCGTCGGGACCATGGATAGACCGATCCACGTGACTCTCGGCAGCAAAGTGAACAATGGCGGAGGGGCGATGCCGCTGCAGCAAATCGTGCACAAGCTGCCGGTCACTGATATCCCCGTGGACGAAGCTATAGCGTGGGTCGGTGGCAACCTGTTCGAGATTGCAAAGATTCCCCGCATATGTGAGCTTGTCCAAATTGATGAGCGGAGTGCCCTCTTTCGCAATCCATTGCAGAATGAAGTTGGAGCCGATGAATCCAGCCCCTCCGGTCACCAGAATGGGTTGCGCTTTAGGCATAAACGCTTAACTCAGCCGCTGTCGCGGGTAGTATAAACGCTGGCTTCGTCAGATTTGTTGGCTTGGCGAGAACGCAAGGTTATTAGGGTAACCTCGGGCGTGCAGTTTAAACGCATGGGTAAGCGAATGGTTCCCAGGCCGATATTCGTGTACAGCACCAGGCCGCGTACGTTATACCGCCCGCGAGGGTATTTTCGCGCCATCGCCGGTAGCCAAGGAGCTCCGATTCCAGGCAGCCAGATCTGACCGCCGTGCGAGTGGCCGGAAAGCTGTAGATCAACAGGGGCGGTTGAAACTACGTCGGCGAAGTCCGGTTCGTGAATGAGTAGTGCGACCGCTTCGCTCTGCGGCACTCCGTCCAGGGCACGTTCCAGGTTCGGCTCCCTATCGACGGAATCCAAACCGGATAGCCAGAATCGAGCCCCATACTGTTCAATGGGAAGCGAGCGATTGCACAGAACCTGAATGCCATGATTTTCGAGAGCAGCCGTCACGAATTTGGGATCACTATGCACATCATGATTCCCAAGCACGGCTATGCTGCCCAGACGAGAGGTTAACCCGCTCAATAGCTTCGCACACGGCTCGGCAGCCTTCGCGGCCCTCTTGTCATCATGCAAAGCGTAGATGGGAATGGTCACGAAGTCCCCAGTCAAGACCACCACGTCTGCATGTAGACGATTCACGATCTCTATAGCGCGACGTATGGCCGTGACCGAGAAAACGGGGTCATAGTGAAAATCGCTCAACTGGGCGATCGTAAATCCGTCGAAGGCGGACGGAAGCCGCTTCAACGGCATCTCCAGCCGCACCAGTTCAGGATGATTCGGCTCGCGAATCACGGTGTCTTCAGCGAAGGCTAAGGTGCTAAGAGCGACTCCGGCTGTAAGCAGAAATTTTCGGCGACTTACGGAAGGCAATTAGGGACCGTCTCCAGGGGGACCAACTCGACTAGCTTTGCAGCGATTGCTTCACTTTTCCATTGTATCGGACGAGGCGTTGTGGGTGTGCGGCGCTTACTAACGCATTTAGCGAGGTTAGGGATTAGGTCGCCCCATATTAAAGCGCCCGCACGGTGAGCACGGGACATGGTGCCGCACTGACAACTTCCGACGCCGTCGACCAAGGCAAATGGGAGGAGAGCCCGACTGCTGCACGCCGATTCACTCCCAAAACGATCAGGTCAGCCTGGCGGTCTCGCGCAATCTGCAAAATCGCTTCCGGAGCAAAGTCGAAGCAAACGACGAAATCCGCTTGGCACGGTGATTCGTGCGGTATTAAAGCCTGCAGCCGTTTCGAGGTGCTATCAATAATCGATTGCTTGTATTGATACGGAACCAGCGGGGCCACATTGAGGAAAATCAGGGTTGCGTGATTTTCCTCGGCGAGAGACAAAGCATAAGGCAACGCGTGCAAGGAGGTTTCAGAAAAGTCCGTCGCGAAGAGGATACGATTGAGCTGCCAAGAACGGGACGACTCGGTACCTTCCGGCCGAACAGTCAAAACCGGGCACTTGGCCTGGCGATAGATCTTCTCGGCCACTGATCCCAACATCATCTTCTTAAAGCCTTTGCGCCCGTGGGTGCCTGCGATGATTAAATCAATGTTGTTCCGGTCGATGACCTTGGAAATTACATCCCATAGCTCGCCGCGTTGCAGAATGTTCTCGTGAGGAATTTCCTCCAAGCCCTTTGCCGCCACAAAATCCGCCATGTTCTCTTTCTCGCGATTCCAGAAGACATCGAGATCGATCGGAATGGGCTCCAGGGGGATTGCCAAGTAAGGCTCCGGTGGGACAACGTGCGCAACGAAGATGGTACTGCCGTAGGAGCGAGCCAGGTTGCAAGCATATTGCAGCGCCGTTTTCGAGGCTTCAGAAAAGTCTGTTGCCAGCAAAATATGATTTAAGGCAATGCGGGTTAGGACGGGGGATGCAGTTGCCACGGAACACCTCCACAGTGCGGGGTCGATTCCGACAGTTTCAGGTTATCTCGAGATTGAACTTTGAGCAGTGACGCTGATCACTGGGGCTTGTGGCGGCCGCAAACAGCAGTCGCTGATAAGCACAATGGATTCCAAAGCTTAGCCGCTCCGGTCCGGCTCGGCATCTATAGTAGGGATGTCGGCCAATCGCTGCAGAGGTTCCATTGCAGAGGGTTGCGACAAGCGTTCCGAACCAAACAGGCCTATAATCTTCAAATTTTCAACAACGAGCTGGTAGGTGCCTGCATCGGATACAGGATGTCCCCAGCTCGAGCCCCTAATCGAGGAGCAGCCGAATGACGACGACTGCGATAGCCCAGCCGGTAGCGAACGCGTCTCTGCGCGACCGCATTTTGGAAATCCGCGGTACCAGCTTGCGCATTACCGAAAACTTCTCTGCTGAAGACCAGATCCTTCAGTCCATGCCTGATGCCAGCCCGACAAAGTGGCACCTCGCACACACCACCTGGTTTTTTGAAACATTTATTTTGTTGCCAAATTTGCCGAACTACAAACCCTTTGATCCCCGATACAAGTACCTGTTCAATTCTTATTACAAGCAGCTCGGGTCACACCCCTATCGCGGTTCGCGCGGGCTGATGTCGCGGCCGAGTTTGCAACAGATCCACGCCTATCGCGACTACGTGGAACGGGCTTTGCTGGCCTTTGTTGAAAATGCGCAAAGCGATGTACTGAATCTGGTGGAACTTGGATTGAATCACGAGCAACAACACCAGGAATTGATCCTGACTGATATCAAGCATGCATTGTGGTCGAGCCCGCTGCGACCCGAAGCCTCAAGCAGCACTACCAGCAGACTGACTGCCCGCGCGGGATTTGCATGGAATGAATTTGCAGAAGGCGTGTATTGGATCGGCCACACGGGTAACGGTTTTGCGTTCGATAACGAGAGTCCGCGACATCAGGTGTTTTTGCAGCCTTTTCGGATCGCTTCGCGTCTCGTTACGAATGGCGAATACCTGGAATTCATGAAAGACAATGGTTACGGGCGACCCGAGCTATGGCTTTCCGATGCGTGGGACACAGTCGGCAGCCAGCGTTGGGATGCTCCGCTTTATTGGGAGCGCCGGGATGATGGTTCATGGTGGCAGTTCACACTGAATGGTTCCAAAGAACTTGACCTCAGTGAACCGGTTTGCCATGTCAGCCTCTACGAAGCCGACGCGTATGCCCGCTGGGCGGGTGCGCGGCTACCGCGCGAAGAAGAATGGGAAGTTGCTGCAGGGCACATGCCGGCGCGGGGCACTTTTCTGGAGGATGGACTTTTTCACCCCCAACCCGCAATCGGCCAAGGCAATCAGCAGATGTTTGGCGACGTTTGGGAGTGGACGGCAAGCCCATACGTGGCTTACCCGGGATTCCAACCGGCCGCTGGTCTGATCGGTGAATACAACGGCAAATTTATGTGTAATCAGATGGTGTTGCGCGGGGGGTCTTGCGCTACACCATCTAGCCACATTCGTGCCAGCTATCGGAACTTCTTCCCGCCCCATGCCAAGTGGCAATTCTCGGGCATCAGGTTGGCACAATGATCGCTCGCGAACTGATTGCTTTCCCCGCATACGCCGAAGAAGTGCGAGAAGGGCTTTCGAACTATCCCAAATCCCTGCCCTGCAAACTTTTTTATGACAGTTGTGGCTCGGCTCTGTTTGAGGAGATCACGCAACTGCCGGAGTATTATCTGACGCGAACTGAACTGGAAATCCTGCGTGAGCATTCGGCAGACATCGCCGCAGCGGCCGGGTTTGGAACCAGCATAGTAGAACTTGGCGCGGGAACGGCGGCCAAAACCTGCACGCTTTTGAAAGCTTTTTCGCGCCGTCAGATGCGCGTCCCTTATTATCCCGTTGATATTTCTGCAACTGCACTGAATGAAGCGCGAGAACGTGTAGAAGGCGAATGCTCTGGCGTCGCAGTTCGTCCGGTGGTGGCCGATTTCAGCTGTGGCTTCGGTTTTCTGCGTAACATTCACGGCAGAAAAGTTGTCCTATACGTTGGCTCAAGCATCGGCAATTTCGATCCTGACGCAGCCGTAGAAATGTTGCTCAATATTCGACAACAGCTTACGGCAGGCGATGCCTTGCTGCTCGGAACCGACCTGGTTAAAGATGAATCCATCTTGGTCCCGGCTTACAACGACGCGCAGGGAGTGACTGAGCAATTCAACAAGAATATTCTTCTCCGGCTGGACCGGGAACTGGGTGCAAATTTTAATCTGTCCTTCTTCCGACATGTCGCGGCTTGGAATCCGGAGAAATCCCGGATTGAGATTTACCTGGAAAGCTTGCGTCCCCAAACCGTCCACATTGCCGCGCTGAACATGAGAGTGCAGTTCGCCGATGGAGAGCGGATTCACACCGAAAACAGCTACAAGTACACCCTCGAGATGGTGGAGAAGATGTTGAAACCTGCCGGATTTGAACTCACGCGAACCTGGTTCGATCAACGCCACTGGTTCGGGCTGCATTTGGCGGGACTCAGATAAAAACTTCCTACCAGACCCTACACTGATTGTTCCTCACCATGGGTGATCCCGCCTTGCACGAAAATGCCTGCTCAAACTCCGGCATGTTCGACACCACATTATTCACGCGGTATTTGGGAATTGAATGGGGATTCGTCATCACAACCGTGCGCATGAATTCTGGGCGGTACTGGGTGCACCATTCATTAGCATAGGAGAGAAAGAATTTTTGTCGAGGTGTCCAGCCATCCGGATCTTTGGTATCGAGAGACTTGCCTTCGCTCTGGAGCTTATCGGACAAGGCCAGGAACGCCAGATGTGAACCGCCGTTGTCCGCTGTATCTTCCCCCGCCGTGAGTTGGCCATTCTGTTTTACGCCAGCTTCGGGGATCTCCTCTGTATATTCATCGATGATGCACTGATCACGTTGTTCATAAGCCTTGGCGTCTTCGGGAGTCCACCAATCACGCAGGTTGCCTTTCTCGTCGAATTTGCGCCCTTGATCGTCGAAACCGTGGGTGATTTCATGCCCAATAATGATTCCTACTGCACCGTAGTTCACCGCGTCCTCCTCGGAAGGATCGAAATACGGCGGCTGTAGAATTCCTGCCGGGAAATTAATCGAATTGAGTTGTGGCTGGTAATAGGCGTTAATCGTCGGTGGCGTCATTTGCCATTCGCTGCGGTCGACCGGCTTTCCGATTTTGTTCAACTGACGATGGAATTCAAAGCGGGTTGCCTCATGTACGTTGTTCAGATAACTCTCAAGCGTGATCTTAACGCTCGAGTAATCCCGCCAGTGATTTGGATATCCGATGTTGTCCTGAATCGCATGCAGCTTGACCTCGGCTTGCTCTTTGGTGGTCGGCTGCATCCAGCTCAGGCCCGTGATGTCCTGGTCGAGCGCATGCTCGACGTCATGAACTAACGCCAAGGTTCTTTCTTTACTGGAAGGCGGAAAAGCGACTTTGACGTAGGCCTCGCCGAGAGCCATACCAAGATCGCGATCGGCGGCACGAACACAGCGTCTCCAGCGAGGCAACTGAGCTTTCGAACCTAATAACGTGTGGCTATAAAAATCCCAATTTTCATCCACCAGAGCTTTGTTGAGGTATGGTGCTGACCCGTGGACCAAATGCCAGCGAAGATACGCCTTCCAGTCGTCAATTGAACGCTGCTGAACCAGCGACTCCAGGGCTTTGAAGAAAGCGGGCGAGCTTACAAGATAGTGCGGGGCGGAAGGAGGAGCGCCGATCTCGGCGACGTACTGTTTCCAGTTGAAGGAGGGAGTGAGCGACTCCACCTGTTCAAAACTCATTTTGTTGTTGAGGTTCTTGGGATCGCGGCGAGAGATATTATCCATCTGCGCTTGAGCCATAGCAGTTTCGATCGCCAGAATGGTTTTCGCATCTGCGGCCGCTTGGCTTGCGCTTTCGCCGACCAGGGTCAGCATCTTCGAGATGTGGGCTTCATACTTTTGACGGATATCCTTCGAGGTGGCGTCGTCTTTAAGGTAAAAATCGCGATTCGGCATTCCCAGTCCACCCTGGTCGATAGCTGCCACGACCCGGCTGGCGTCATCGAAATCCTGCTGTGGGCCAAAACCCAGAAGCACGGCGTTGGTCTGATTGTCCTCGCCCTCCCACGCGCCGGGAATGAGCATGTGAATGTGAGCCACTTGATCGGCGAGTTCAGCTTTGGTTTTCATGCCATCGATTCGCTCAATCTCGGGCTTCAGATCGCGGATGCCAGCACTCTCTAGCGATGGTTCGTTGGTACAGGCGCCCCAATAATCCCCGATTTTCTGCTCGAAATCAGATCGGCCTTTGCTTTCGGATGAAGCCTTCTCCATCGCCTCGCGGAGAACGTTCTCGTTCGAGTAGCTCAAACCGCTTCCCGTTCCCCATGCAACTTGATCGGCAGGAATGGGATGAGCTGCATTCCATTTGCCGCACACGAACTGGTAGAAGTCCTGACAAGGGTCGAGTGTTTTGTCCACCATATTGGGATCAAAATGCTCAAGCTTGGGAGCTTCTTCCGACGATGATTGCTGTGCTTTAAGCAATTGGGTATAAGCGACAAGAACAAGGGAGAGACAGAGAAGTGCGACTTTCCAGTTGGGCATGAGAGCTCCTGCAGTGAAACGATGATGCGAGCGGCGATTGCGAGCACGCGGTTGACTCGACAGACTACAAGGATTGGACGGAACGCGTCAAAACACGATATCAGCGTTTCTGCGATATCAGAGTGCCCCGGCCGGGTCACTTCCCGCCAATAGAAGATACGCAATGACCGCCTCGTGAGTTCCAAGGCCAAGCACTAAACATTCGCTGAAACGCATCCCAAGAGGAGAATGCAATTCTAAAATTCCTGTGACCCTCGGTGTCATCCTAGGTCAAACTCAATTTCCTTCGTGCTCCTTTGTGTTCTTGATGGTTCAAGTAACTATTGCGGGGCCTTCTTGCCAGGAAGCCCGGCTGGATTTTCGTGCGTGCGCTCACGAAAACCGCCTTTCAGTCCGGTAGCTAGCGTGACGCTTGCTTCTCCGAATTTGTCGCGCAAACGATCCGCGGCCGAGAGAGCCTGCTCCCAGCGGCGTCGGCGATCGCCTTCGATGATGTCTGCCTGCTGACTGTCGAGCTCGAAGTGCGAGGCTTGCACACCCAAAAGGCGCACTTCCATTCCCGCGCGCCAGTTTTTATGAAACAGTTTGCGCGCCTGCTCGAAAATCTCGGTGTCAAGTTGAGTGGGATCTGCAACCGAATGTGCGCGAGTGATAGTAGTGAAATCCTTGTAACGCAGTTTGAGTTGAATGGTTCGAGCATGGAGCTCATGTTCGCGCAGGCGGCGACCGACCATCTCGGAAAGGCGCATCAACGTCGATTCGAGCTTATCGACATCAGCTGTGTCATCGTTGTACGTGTGTTCGTGGCTAATGGATTTGGGATCGGTATCGGCGCCGACTTCGGTATCGAACCACCCACCGGCATCTTCGCCTCGCGCTTTGCCCGTCAGTGCCAATCCCCATTTTCCAAAACGCTCTTGGAGAAAGGCTTCGTCGAAACGAGCGAGATCGCCGACTTTGAGAATTCCTAAAGCATTCAGGTTCTGCTCCGTCACTTTGCCAACGCCGGGGATGTCACGCACGTCGAGCGGAGCAAGGAATTTCGCCTCTTGTCCGGGGATGACCCACAAAATGCCGTGCGGTTTTGCCTTGGCTGAGGAAACCTTCGCGATCAGGCGCGACGTGCCGATTCCAATGGAGCAATTCAGTTGGGTATCCGATTTGATCCTCTTATGAAGTTGATGAGCAGCGGAGAGCGGCGGTCCATGCAGGCGGTCGGTGCCAGTCATGTCGAGATAGGCTTCGTCGATGGATGCCATCTCCACCAGCGGAGAGAATAACTGCAGTACGCGAAAGACCTTCTCCGAGCACTCGCGATAACGCTCCGGATGGCCATTGACGAAGAGCGCGTGTGGACAAAGCTTGGCAGCCGTGCGCAATGGCATTGCCGAGTGGACGCCGAATTTGCGCGCTTCGTATGATGCTGCCGAAACTACTCCGCGCTCATGCCGTTGCCCCCCGACCACGACGGCTTTGCCTTTTAGCGATGGATCGAACAGCTCTTCCACGGAAACGAAGAAGGCGTCCATGTCGACGTGGAAGATGGTGCGCACAATCAGCCAACCACTGCATTCTATATCCGCTGATCAACCTGAACGCGACTTTGGCGGGTTAGGAATCTGCCGCCTGGCTTGCAAGAGCAAGCTTCCTAGTCGCTAGGCTCCTCGCAATAACGAGTTTTGAGAGATGGCTCGACTACACTCCCGCCATCGCGGGTGCGCTCCGCGATTGGAGAGCCTTTTCGTAAATCCGAACGTACTCCTTCGCAGAAGCATTCCAGGAAAAGTCTTTATTCATGCCATTACGCATGAGGGTTTGCCAGGAACTGTGATCCTGAAAAGCCTTCAATGCTTCTTTAATAGTCAGCAGCAGAGCCTCCCCGCTATATTCTGTGAATTTGAAGCCAGTTCCCTTTCCGGTGCGAGGATTCCAGGGTTCGATCGTGTCGTCGAGGCCGCCGGTCGCGCGAACAACCGGAACGGTCCCGTATTTGAGGCTGTAGATTTGATTGAGGCCGCACGGTTCATATTTTGAAGGCATCAAGAACATGTCACTGCCAGCTTCAATTTTGTGGGCGAGCGCGTTGTCGTAAGCAACCTTGACTGCAATCTTGCGTGGAAACTGCTTATTGAGCCGCACGAACATGTCTTCGTAGGGCTTGTCACCCGAGCCGAGGGCGACGACGATCATCTCCTCCCGCGCCAAGCGATCCATGATCTGCGAAATCAGGTCAAAGCCTTTTTGTGCTGCAAACCGGGAGACAATGCCGATCACCGGCAGGCGTAGATCGGGATCAGTGATGCCAAAGGCAGCCAGCAGGTCTTGTTTGCACTTTGCTTTGCCTGCCAAATTCTGCGGGGAATAGGGGCCTACCGTAAACTTATCGACTTCCGGACTCCATTCGGAATAATCAACCCCATTGAGAATCCCCGTAACTCTCGACGCCCGGTCGCGCAACACTCCCTCCAAGCCGAATCCAAACTCCGTAGTCTGAATTTCCTGGCTGTATTTGCGACTGACGGTAGTGATGAAATCGGCCGACACCAGCGCGCCTTTCAGAAAGTTCACGTTGCCGAAAAATTCCATCTTCGCAATCGTGAACAGGTCCCAGGGAAGAGTCAAAAGTGGCAGGGTGTCGGGAGAAAACAGGCCCTGATAACCCATGTTGTGAATAGTAAAAACGGTGGCGACCTCGCGAAACGCGGGGTCCTCGGCGTATTGCGCGCGCAACAGAACCGGAATCAGCGCCGACTGCCAATCGTGGCAGTGAAACACCTGTGGCGTGCCTAAAACCTTCGAAGCCTCCAGCACAGCGCGGGAGAAGAGCGCGAAACGTTCCGCGTTATCCGGATAGTCTCCACTGGAAGTCCCGTAGAGAGCGTCGCGATCGAAGAAAGGCGGGTAATCGACGAAGAAGTAGCGAACCCCGGAACGCGTGCCCCCGTCCACAACCGAGCAGAAACGATAGCGGTCATCAAATGGCACCGTAATGCTGCGCACCGCCGGTTTTGCATCTGTAAGCTTGGTCTGGCGGTATTTCGGCAAATAGACGCACACCTGGTGTCCCAGGGCAGCTAGCGCCTGCGGCAACGCGCCCACCACATCAGCTAAGCCACCGGTTTTGGAAAAGGGAACGCATTCCGAAGCCGCAAAAGCAATTTGCATCAGCTACTCCTTCCAATTCTCGGCCCCGTCGCACGCTATGATATGAAATTATTTACTGATGGCAGAGTGCCGGGCCGAGTTTTATGACCAAAAAACTAGTCTACCTGCCATCAAGAAAGAGGGTCAACGTGCCAAAGGTCTCTGCTGCGCGACCGCGACCAAGGAAACCAAAGCTCGGGCAGCATTTTCTGGTGGACAAGTCGGCAGCCACGCAAATTGCTGAGGCCCTTGGAAACATTTCAGCCAGCACCGTGTTGGAAATCGGCCCCGGACGAGGCGCGCTCACTGACCTGCTTGCGAAAAAAGCGCGTCGTCTCATTGCAATTGAAATTGACCGGGTTTTGGCGGCGCAGCTGCGAATGCATTTTTCCCTTGCCCCCAATGTAGAGATCATCGAAGCGGATATTTTGGCCGTTGACTTTGACACTATCTTCGGCCCGAAGCC
>Ga0209579_10000467_pt1 | contig 41725 bp, 35 predicted proteins | sample Coa_R1_2_FD_187152 | JGI IMG/M metagenome (GOLD analysis project Ga0209579, IMG submission 187152) | Surface soil microbial communities from Centralia Pennsylvania, which are recovering from an underground coalmine fire - Coalmine... | ecosystem: Environmental > Terrestrial > Soil >...
TGTGAGGCTGGTCACATGGTTAAACATTTATCTGCGGCTGCCGATCGGGCGGTGGCCCGCTGTGGCCTGGCCTTTCGCCCATCAAGATGAAGTCGGCATCGTGAGCGCTGCACATGGGGCGTTTCAGCCCGGTAACCCAATTGGTCACGGTAGGCGCCGCCGAACGTCCGGGCAAGATCATGGTGGCCGGGCTCTCGCCAAAGCGTCGATTGCGTGCCATGCTCCAATTTAGAGGATGCCGTGGGAGCGCTGGTCCCTACTCCGTCGATGACGGAAAAGCCGAAGCGCCAGCCGGCTGCTCGCCGTAAAAGCCCAAAACCGAAGAACGCGGCCCTCGATGGCTAGGCTTTCGAGCTATATGCGCGAGGGCGAGGTTCGCTCTCATCGGTACTCGCCGGATGGGAAAAATCGTAACACGCCGGGAATTACGGGCACGGAAGAGGTGCGTGCGGAGCGTGTTGCCCAACGCCATTGCACTTGTGATGATCATTCTGATTGCCCTCTTGATTACAGGCAAGTGCTCATCTGGCTAGCGACACTCGTCGATTTCGTATGGGGTTTGTCAACTTGATAATCGCCATATACGCCATATATCACAGAGGCGTGATGGGCTACTGCCTCGGCATTGTGCTCGGCGAGATCGCCCGCCCGAGTGGTGCTCGCACGCCTTGCACCACGCGACGAGCCGCAAACTGCGGCCGATCGTGCCCCATAACGGGCGACAATGCAGCCGGCCGCGTCGCCGAGGAGCGGTCCCGTCCTACATCTTTTCGCGCTCGCCGTCCGCCGGTAAATATGCCGCGGTAGACGACCGGCACTACCCTCGATCTAACCGCCCTCCACGCACGGCACATCCGCGCCCTGGCCTCGTTGACCGCATCGAGAAGTGTCGAACGGTGGCAACTCGCCGCCCCATAGCGCCTTCACGGTTTCGAGCGGCGCGACGGATAAGCGCGGGAGGCGCTGGTTTCTGCTGTCGCCGCAACTCAATCACACTCCCTGATGTTCAGACCGGAATAGGCGCCATACCGCCCTGACGATGGCAACCGATAATGCCTACGCCCGAAACAGGGCGAAGTAGATGACGTACAGCCAACTGAAGAAGCCGTGAATGATGGCCCACAGGATCGAGTGGTTGGTCGTGTACGAGACGACAATGGCCAGTGCCGTCCCGAAGCTGGCGCCGTATTTCGCGCCTTCTACGCGGATACTGTAATTCCCCCTACCGAGCATGGCATTCGCCTGCGGCGGTCAGTTAGCATTCCAAAACACCCTTCATATTACTTGAATTATTCTCAAGTCGTTCCTATATAACACGGTAGAGATTTTCGCCTCTACCCCCGAAAACTCAGGAATATCGGCCATGTACGATTACTCGTACGTGCTCGGGTTGCTGCATGTCCATGCCGTGGATCACCGCTCCCATGCCCTGTCGGGCAAAGAAGCCGAGATCGAGAACCGGACCACGGAGCGGACATTGCGCAATCGCGCACGCCTGATTTGCGAGCGCCTATTGGACATGTCCGAGCCTCAGCGCCGCCAATTCGCGGAGCGCGCGGTACGTCACCTGTAGGTCACCGAAGCCCTTCCTGCCAAGAGTTGGGAGGGCTTCGGGCGTTGAGGGCACCCCCGCCCTCGACAGCCGAAAGGTGAAACATCATGACCACTTTGACCCAAGCCAGTCAGCAATGGGCTTCACGCCCGCACGACGAGCGGTACGCCTCGCTGATCGACATGCAGGAGTTCATGACCCGGCACCGGGACAGGTCCCGGGCCGCCCGTCGAAAGCACCCGTGCTTTGATGGTGCTGCCCGATGACCAGGACCCGAAACACCGCGGTCTGTTCCTCGGCGTCGACAAGGGGCCGCTCGCCGGCCAGATGCTGGCTCCGACGCATTGGGCCTTCGGACAACTCTGCAGCCTCGCGGCGACGCCATCTCCGGCGTCGTACTTCCGCGAGAGCCGATTGCCGGCGCCGCTGATCGCCGACGCGCTGAACTACAACCTGCGCTTCACCCGCGATGACGAGGATGTCGGCGTCCTGGCGACGCTCGGCGGCGAGGACACCGGCTACGGTGTCCCCGCCGGCGGCGAGCTGCGGGCCGCGACAGGTCCCGCCTACGGCAGGATCTGGAATGCGGACATCATCGATGCGCTCGTCGAGCACTTCGGTGACGGCGTCTCGGGGCACTGGCGCGTGCCAGGTGAGTTCGGCCAACGGGTCAACGTCACCAGGGAGAACACGACCTTGTTCGCGAGCGATCGCGACATGTTCGTGTTCCTCGCCGACGAAGACCGCCGCATCGAGGTGCCCAACCGTCGCAACGGCTCGGGCGGGTCGATGGCGAGAGGCTTCTTCGTGTGGAACTCGGAGGTCGGCGACAAGACGCTCGGCCTCGGGTTCTTCCTCTTCGATTACGTCTGCTGCAACCGCATCGTGTGGGGTGCCGACCAGTATACCGAGGTCCGCATCCGCCACACCAAAGGCGCCCCCGACCGCTGGTTGGAGGAGGTCGAGCCGGTCCTCAAGGAATACGACGAGGGTTCGGCTCAGCCGGTGATGCAGGCGATCGAGGCCGCCAAGGAGAGGCGGCTTCAGGATGACCTTGATGCGTTCCTTGCGAACAGGTTCGGCCGCGGCATGGTCGAGCCGATCAAGGCCATCCACCTAGTTGAAGAAGAGCGGCCGATCGAGACCCTGTGGGACGTTGCCGTCGCCGCCACCGCGCACGCGCGGTCAATCCCCAACAACGACAAGCGGCTCGATATCGAGCGCGCCGCCGGCGAGCTCCTGAAGCTGGCCGCTTGACCCCCGACCCCTCCCCGTCGCGCACGGGGAGGGGTTTCGGGGGGTCAACCACCAAACGGAGGGAGCGATGAAGATCGCTTTCTTTTGCGTTGCGCTCCTCGCGATCGGGTTCGGTCTCGTCGCCTGGGGCGTCCATCGTGACGTCGCGGCGGTCGCCGCGGCACTCCACTGCCACTGAGGAAAGGAGATCGATCCATGAGCGATTTCCAGATCGCCGATCACGGCACGATCATCACGATCCAGCCGCTCAACGCGGCTGCCGGCGATTGGCTCGACGAGAACATCGTCGCCGAGCCCTGGCAATGGCTGGGCGGCGCGCTGTGCGCCGAGCACCGCTTCGCCGGCGATCTACTCGACGAGATTGCCGCAGCCGGCTTCGAGATTTCTCCGTGATCCAAACCTCACCCCTTGCAGCCGCGCGCTGCGGGGGGTGAGGCGTCGCAGCATCCCGCTGCGACAACCAAGGAGGCCCCGATGGGCCAATATCACATCCCTGTCTGCATCGAAGCCGAAGAGGGTCTGAACCCGCATACGCTGGGTGTCGGCCTCAAGGAAGGCGAACAGGGCTTCTCCACCCCCAGCACCCCGAATGCGATGGTCGCACTGGTCTGCGCCCGCGGCGGCAACATGCCGGCCGATTGCTCGCAGTCTCCGATCATCGGCAGATGGGCCGGGAAGCGCGTGCTCGTCCAGGGCGACTACGCCGAGGACGGCGACATCCCGGGCTGGAGGGGACCGCTTCTCTCGCAGCTCTACCGCGCGATGACGCCAGTGGAGGAGCGCAAGCCGAAACGCGAGTGGAGAAGTGTTCCGCTGTTCCGGGACGTCGCCCGAGAGGCTCGGGATTTTCTCGAAGCCGTCTGCAACGTCCGCTACTTCGAGCAGGAGCAGACCTGCCGGGACATGGTTCCCGGCTCCAAGACCTACGGTCAGATCGTCGACCGCTGGACCCACACCGAATGGGTCCGCGTCAAGCCAGTGGCCCGGCACTTCGGCAATTGCGGCGTCGCGGAATACGTGATCGCCGACGGCTACAGCGAGCGCGACCTCGAATGGTTGAAGCGCTCAGGCATGCGGCCGATCGATGTGCAGCGCCCGCCGCGAACAGCCGACTGGCACGGGCTGAGACCCGAAGAGCTGGCGGAAGGCCAGCGCCGGGTGATCGTCAATCTCGACACGCTCGAATACCTTGACCCCGCCAGGTTCGGCCAGGCGCCGACCTTGGCCGGCATCGTCGCCGAGCCTCCGAAGGACCGCAACTTGCCGGTCTTGAAGAAGGCGGCCAATGGCGGCGCCCACATCGTCAGCGTCGCGACCGGGCTCTTTGTCATGCTGTGCCATCCCGAACGGCGCGGCGGCGGCGACATCCCCGCCAATGCCGCGGCGATGGGCGCCATCGACGCCGAGCGCGGCATGGCGGCAAGGCTCTTCCACGGCTGCGACGACGTGAAGGGACGCTGGCGCGGCAACCGTATCCTTGGCACCGGAGAAATCCGCTACGAGGATTGGCCGACAACCGAAGACGTCATCGAGCGCGGCACCAACATCAGCGACAAGGTTATCCGCTATCTCGTCGCGATCAGTCACTACTGACCCCGGTTTTCGGCGGGAACCCGGCCCCTTCCTTCCATGTGAAGGAAGGGGCTTCGGGCTACCGGCCCTAACGCCGACAGCGCGATTGATGGCGCCACTCGGCGCCGTTAGGTGCTGCAGTGCCGAACGTCGACGCTAGATCGGCAGGAAGCCGATCCACAGCGCGCGAAGCCGCATCGACGCGGTTGTGAGCCGCCCGGAAGAAAGGGCCTCAGCAGGCCTCCCAGCGCCTCCCGACGCGCATCTCGGAAAACGGGCCGGTGGTGAAGCGCCGGCCTCCGTGGGCTGGCGTTGGATGCCCCACCAGCCATCAGCCTCAACCTGCCCCCGCGGCGCCACGCGCGCCCGGGGCCGCTCCGTCGCCGGCAATCCCGCCGGCGATGGAGCAAATCATGAAAGCACTGTTTGTTGCCGTTTCCGCGAACGCGAAGACCGGACCCATCCCCGCAACGATCACCGAGCGGGCCTCATGCTGGTCCGGCTGCGCGCTCTACGAGAGCGGCTGCTACGCGTTCTACGGCGCCCTCGGCCACTTCTGGAAAGGTGTCTCGGACGGCACGCGCGGCGGCTCCTGGGATGAGCTCTGCGCGAAGGTCGCGGCGCTCCCCAAGCGGACCCTGTGGCGCTACGCCCAGGCCGGCGACCTGCCCGGCGCCGACGATGCGATCGACGCCGAGCTGCTGTGGCAGCTTGTTGCCTCGAACCGTGGCAAGCGGGTCATCGCCTTCACGCACAAGCCGGTCTTGCCTGACACGCCGACGGCGCATCGCAACCAGAGCATCATCGCCGCCGCCAACGCGGTGGGGTTCACGATCAACCTGTCGGCCAACAACCCCGCGGAAGCGGATGCGCTGGCCGATCTGGGGATCGGGCCGGTTGTTACCATCCTCGCGCATGATTACGCGCGGCGGGCCGTACGGCGGCGGTCGAAAAGCCGGCCCGACGAATGGGTCGAGACGGTTGGCGAATGGCGCGACCGCATCGCCGCTCTGCCACGGCATACGCCGGCCGGACGGCGCATCGCAATCTGCCCCGCGACCTACACCGATGCTACCTGCAAAAGCTGTGGGGCTTGCACGACGCAGCGCGAGGCCGTGATCGGCTTTCCGGCGCACGGCCCGTGGCGGGTCGTCGAGAAGGCCACCGCCGCTCGCGATGTGCCGCTCGGCGAGAGCTGGGCCTTCCGAGACCACCGCACGATGGCCGAGGTCATCGCTGAGGGGAAGGCTGCTTCAATCTGATACGAGAAATCCGCCGATCCATGCGATCGGCGGATTTTTCTTTTGCGCATGCCCGTGAACCGCGGAGTAGTGCAAGACGTCGGTCGGCGGTAGGAAGAAGCGGGACGATCCGAAGACCGCACAACGTGCGATGGACAGCTCAGCGCCGAGAGCGGCCGTTGCCCGACGGCTATGGAACCGCGGGGTAACGATCCTGATGCCCGTGTTCCGTCGGGCCATCGCCGATGCACCTCGACCGCGCAGCACGCCGCGTCATTACCGCATCCAAACTCGCCAACGGGCAACCTGCCCTCGCCATTCCGGATGGCGTTCATGCTCGCACTCCATCCGAGGCTGCGTTAATGTCCCGCGTTTTTTGCACTGGCTGGAGGAACTGGCGATGACGCGGTCCTATAACGTTGTCGACGCGGACGGCCACATCCTCGAGCCGCTCGACCTGTGGGATAACTACATAGACTCCAAATTCCACAATCGCCGGCCACGGTTTACGATCGACGAAAACGGCAAGGAACGCCTTGCCGTCGAGGGCAAGCTGCTGGGCAATCCGCGCGGCATCGGCAGCCTCGGTTCCGTCGGGGTGCGGCAGGGCGCCGTCAAGCTCGACAGCCTTAAGTATGCCGAAGGGAAGAAGGGCGGTTTCGACCCGCACGCGCGGATCGTCGACATGGATGCCGACGGCATCGATGCTGCCTTCCTCTACCCCAGCCTCGGCCTTTTTGCCGGCGCGGTTGAGGACCCTGAACTCGCCGCTGCGATGTGCCGCGCCTACAACCGGTGGCTCGCCGATTACTGCAAACCCTATCCCGACCGGCTGTTCGGGGTTGCGATGCTGCCGATGCAGGATGTCGGGCTGGCGATCGAGGAGATGCGTTTCGCGCGCGAAACGCTGGAGATGCGCGGCGGTTTCCTGCGGCCGAACCCATACCACGGCAACAAGATGATCAGCGACAATATGTACGAGCCGTTCTGGACGATGGCCGAGGCGCTCGATTTCTCGGTCGGATTTCACGAGGGCTCGACCAACGCGATGCCGACGGTCGGGGTCGATCGTTTCCAGGCGGACCGGGCGGCGCGCCACATGATCTCGCACACAATGGAGATGATGCTGGTGGCAATGAGCATCATTTGGGGTGGCGTCGTCGACCGTCACCCGCGATTGCGCGTCGCGTTCCTCGAATCGGGCGGCGGCTGGATTGCGCCCTGGCTCGACCGCATGGACCGGCATTTCGACGACCAGGGCTTCAACGATACCGCCCCGAAGATGCGGCCGAGCGAATTGTTCCAGCGCAATTGCTGGATTTCGTTCGAGCCGGTCGAGAACAGTATTGCCGTGCTCGCTGATTACATTGGCCCGCACAAGGTTATGTGGGCGACCGATTATCCCCATCAGGACGGGTTTTTCCCGGGTGCACCGCAAATGGTCCGCGACCGGCTCGGGCCGTTGTCGCCGGAGGCGAAGCACCAGGTGATGGCCGGTGGCGCTCTCGGCTTTTACGGCATGAACTGACACGGCCGCCACCCCGGTGGGGAGCGGTTCATCTCCGGTATCAGGAGCAGAAAGCATGAGTGCCTCGCAGGCGGCGTTGCGCAGCGCCGAGATCGGCCCGGTCGCAGAATTTGACGCCATCGTCATTGGTGCCGGCGTTTCCGGGCTTTATCAGCTGTACCGATTGCGCGAACTCGGCCTCAAGGTGCGCGTGTTCGAGGCCGGCACCGGCGTCGGCGGCACCTGGTACTGGAACCGCTATCCCGGCGCGCGTTTCGATTCCGAAAGCTGGACCTACGGTTACTCCTTTTCCGAAGAGCTGCTGGAGGAATGGGACTGGGACGAGCACTTCGCCGCCCAGCCCGAGACCGAGCGCTACCTCAACTATGTCGCCGACAAGTTCGATCTGCGCCGCGACATCCAATTCAAGAGCCGCGTTGCCGCCGCGCACTACCAGGAGGACACGCACAGCTGGGACATCACCCTGGAAGACGGACGCCGCTATTCCACGCGCCTCTTGATCACCGCGATCGGCGTGCTTTCGGCGGCGACGATGCCGAGGATCCCCGGCGTCGAATCGTTCCGCGGCCAGTCCTGCCATACCCATTACTGGCCGAAGCAACCGGTCAGCTTCGCGGGCGAGCGCGTCGCGGTGATCGGCACCGGCGCGACGGGCATCCAGACCATCACCGAAGTCGCCAAGACCGCCGGCCACCTGACGGTTTTCCAGCGCACCGCCCAGTGGAGCGCGCCATTGCACAACGCCAAGATCGGAAAGGAGGAGATGAACCGGATCCGGGTTAATTATCCCGAGATCTTCACGCGCTGCCAGGAGACCTTCGGCTGTTTCATCCATGCGACCGACCCGCGCGCCACCTATGAGGTGACGCGCGAAGAGCGCGAAGCCTTCTGGGAGAAGCTTTATGGCGAGCCCGGCTTCGGCATCTGGATGGGCAATTTCCGCGATATCCTGGTGGACCGCGAGGCCAACAAGCTGATCTCCGATTTCATCGCGCGCAAGATCCGCCAGCGGGTCAAGGATCCGGCCGTGGCCGAAAGGCTGGTCCCGAAAAACCACGGCTTCGGTACCCGGCGGGTGCCGCTCGAGAGCGGCTACTTCGAGGTCTACAACCAGCCCAACGTCAAGCTCGTTGACCTCAACGAGACGCCGATCGAGCAGATCACCCCGACCGGCATCAAGACCAGCGACGCCGAATATGAATTCGACATCATCATCTACGCGACCGGTTTCGATGCGATCACCGGCGCCTTCGACCGGATTGACATCCGCGGGGTCGACGGAATGTCGCTGAAGGAGAAGTGGCAGGACGGACCGCAAACCTTTCTCGGCATCCTCGTGGACGGCTTTCCCAACCTGCTGATGGTGATGGGCCCGCATGCCGGGCTCGGCAATTTTCCGCGCGCCGCCGAATACAGCGCCGATTGGGTGACCGCTCTGGTCCGCTTCGCGCACGACCGCGGCCTGACGCGGATCGAGGCCACCGCGGCGGGCGCCGCGGCCTGGACCGATCACGTTATTGCGGCGAGCGAGGGTCTGCTGTTTACCGAAATCGACTCGTGGATGACCGGCATCAACCGCAATGTCGAGGGCAAGCAGGTCCGCCGGATCATGCGCTACAGCGGCGGCCACCCCGCCTTTCGCGAGCGCTGCGAAGCGGTGGCAGCCAACGGGTACCGCGACTTGGCACTGGCCTAGGCGCAGTCCCAGCCACGGTTGCTACCGTAAGCTGTGATGCCGAGGTAATCCGGCCGATTGGATTGCCTCAGCCCTCCGTCCGCCAGTCCGATCTCTCCCGAACGAGCATGCCCGCGCTGGCGCGGCGAGGGTCGGCTCTGGCCCGGAGACTTGCCGTTGCCGACCGACGCAATCGGGGGTGAGGGCGGGTTCGCAGCGGCGCTGGTGAAATGCCGGCCTAGCGCCGATAACCACGGGCATCGCAAGCCGGGCAAATCGGGAAGGCCCGGTTTCCACCCAACTCGTCGGTTCGGGCCTGCTACGGTGAGGGTCGGCTTCGGGGCATTCTGATCGGTTCCCACCGACGGGCCAGAACGTCGGCTGTCGGATCGGTCAGGGGACCCTCGCCGGAGCGTTCGCCGCGACGGCCTCGCGCCGATTGCGGACATGTGCCACTCGCGCTCGGGGGCACGGGCCTGAAACGAAAGCGGCAAATTTCGTTATCGCCGGAGACCGCCTGGGTTGACGATGCTTACCGCCCCCGAACCTGATGGCCGATACGGCCAAGAAGCCGCAACAAACCGTCGAGTACCGTGACTGGGTGGGGTGGGCAGCCCGGGATGTAGAGATCGACGGGGAGCAGCCCCTCGACGCCGTCCGCGACCTCGGCGTGGCCGCGATAGAGCCCGCCGGAAATGGCGCAAGCGCCGGCAGCGATGACGAGCCGCGGGTCGGCCACGGCCTCGTAGGTAATCAGCAACGCCGCGCGCATATTCCCAGTCACCGGCCCGGTGACCAGGATGCCGTCGGCGTGGCGCGGCGACGCGACAAATTCGATGCCGAACCGGCTGGCGTCGAAGACGACGTTGCCGAGCGCGTTGGCCTCGACCTCGCAGCCGTTGCAGCCGCCGGCGCTGACCTGGCGCAATCGCAGCGAGCGACCGACGAGCCGCCGCAGCTCGCGCCCGAGTGCTTCGACCTGTGGCCGGGCGGCGTCGGTCACGAGCAGATCGTCACGGTGCGAGCCGGCCAGCCGCCAATCGCGGGTGAAGGAGATTGCGCCGGTTGGGCAGGCGGTGCTGCACTCGTCGCAGAAGATGCAGCGGCCGAGGTCGAGAGCCGGCCCGGCTTCGCCCAGGGTCAATGCCCCGGTCGGACAAGCGGCGATGCAGTCGGCGCAGCCGGCGACGCAGCGCGCCGGGTCGATTTCCGGGCGACCGCGGAACAGGGCCGGAAGAACCGGGTCCTCCTTCAGGTAGGCGCCTGTGCGGTAGCCCTGTCGGGCGCGGGCCAGCAGTGTTTTGAACATCGACGCCCCTTACAGATCGTGGCCGCAATACGACAGGTTGAAACTCTTGTTGCAGAGCGGAAAATCGAGGATCGCCTGGTCACGCATCGCGATCGCCAGGGCGAACCAGTTGCGGAACGACGGGTCGACGATCCGGTATTGTGCAAAGCGCCCTGTCGCATCGGTCACGACGAGGTGAACGATCTCGCCCCGCCAGCCTTCGACCAGCGACAAGACGAGAGCATCGGGCATCAGGCTCCCGACCGGTTGCCGCGCCGGCCCGGCACCGGGGTCGTCGAACACCTCGTTCAGGAACGCGATCGAGTTCTCGATCTCGCGCCAGCGCTGCATCGCCCGGGCGAAGACATCGCCGTCATTGCCGATCGCCACCGCTGGCCGTCCCCGGAAAAATAACGGTTGCGGGAAATCGCGGCGAGCGTCGCGGTCGACACCGCTGGCGCGCGCCGCCGGGCCGACCGCACCGAGTTCCACGGCGGCCTGGTGTGTCAGGATCGCGGTCGTCTCGAAGCGCGCCCGCAGCGACGATGATTTCCACATCAACTCGGCGGCATTGCGCATGTCGCGTTCGGCCGCTGCGAGGCGCCGCCTCACATTTGCCAGGCGATCGGGCGGCGGATCATGCGCCGTGCCGCCCGGGCGCACCCAGCCGCGGCCGAGCCGGCTGCCGCACAACTCGGCGGTCAGGTTGAGGATGTCGCCGCGCAGCCGGCCGCAATAGGCGGCGGCCGGCAGAAAACCGACATCGCCGGCCAGCGCCCCGAGGTCGCCGATATGGTTGGCGATCCGTTCGAGTTCGAGCGCCACCGCACGCAAGGCCAGGGCGCGCTGGGAGCATTCGATGCCTGCCAGCGCTTCCAGCGCCTGGCAATAGGCGATGGCGTGACCGATCGTCGTGTCGCCGGCAACGGTTTCGGCCAGATGAACGCTGGTCTTGTACGGGCCATCGCGCAGCGCGGCCTCGACGCCGCGGTGCTGATAGCCGAGCGCGATTTCCAGATGCAGCACGCGCTCGCCATGGCAGCTGAAGCGGAAATGCCCGGGTTCGATGACGCCGGCATGCACCGGCCCGACCGCGACCTCGTGGATCTCCTCGCCGGATACGGCGAAGAAATCGGCATTTCCGATCGTCGCGCCGCCGGGCGGGAAACGGACCGGCTTCAGCCAGGGATGGCCGGTCGGCTCGATGCCGAATTGCTCGAAGATCTCGCGCTCGAAGTAATGCGCCGCCGGGCATTCAGGGGTCAGCGCCGGATAGCTGCCGGCAACATCGGCGGCGAAGAGGCCGATCTCGCCGGCCCGATCGTCGGCCAGCGCGGCCAGCAGCCGGGTCGCGGCGCCGGGCGGCACCATCCCGCCGAGAAACAGCAGCCGGCGGCCGCCGCCGACGCCTTCCAGGATCGCGCGCCGGAAGGCAGGCATGGCCATCACCGGAATCGCGGCGAGCGGCAGCGGCGCGGCGTTGCGGACGGTGGCGATCGGCATTGCGGTCAGCCGGCGACAATCGCCGCGGCTCGCCCGATCGCGTCGAGCAGCGGCCGCGGCATCCATAACCCGAGCACCAGCAAGAGGCCGGCGGCGACCGCGACGATCGGCACCCCGAGATGGCTGTCGCGCGGCAGGCGCTTGGTGTTCGCCGCCGATCCGTAGGCCATGTCGATCAGGTGGCGCAGCGCCGCGACAAACACCACTGCGCTGGCGGCGAGGAACAGCACCAGCGCCAGCCATGCCCCGGCGCCGATTGCGGCCCGCAGCAGCTGGTATTCGCTCATGAAGATCGAGAACGGCGCCACCCCGATCAGCGCCAAGAGGCTGATCAAGAGCGCCGTCCCCCACAACCGGTCCACCCGCAACGCCCCAGCGATGCGGTGCATGTCGTGGCTGCCGAAACGCTGCCCGAGGCGCCCGACCGCGAAGAACGCCAGCGATTTGCAAACCGAATGGTTCAGCGTGTGGAACAGCGCTGCGAAGGCGCCGAGCGGCCCCAAACCGTAGCCGAGCGCGATGATCCCCATGTGCTCGACGCTGTGGTAGGCCAAGAGGCGCTTGGCGTCGCGCTGGAATACGATGAACCCGGCCGCCACCAGAATCGACAGCACCCCGAAGCCGATCAGCAGCCCGTTCGCAAAGCCGCGCCCCAGCGCATGCTGCGCGGGCGGCACAAAGCGCATGATGCAGTAGAGCGCGGTGTTGAGCAGAAATCCCGAGAACATCGCCGACACCGGGGCCGGCGCCTGGCTGTGGGCGTCCGGCAGCCATGAGTGGATCGGCGCGAGGCCTGCCTTGGTGCCGTAGCCGACCAGCACGAAGACGAAGGCGAGCTTCATCAACGTCGGATCGAGCTGCGTGTCGGCGGCGGCAATATGGGTCCAGAACAGCGCCTCGGCCGCCACATTGCCGGATCGGATCGAGGCCGCGGCGAGCAGCGTCCCCATAAACGCGAAGGCAATGCCGATCGAGCAGATGATCAGGTACTTCCACATCGCTTCCAGCGACAGGCTCGTCGGGTGCAGCGAGATCAGGAAGGCGGTGAGCAGCGTCGTCGCCTCCATCCCGACCCACATGACTCCGAGATTGTGCGACGTCAGCACCAGCAGCATCGCCGCCTGGGCCCCCAGCCACAGCGCGCCGAAGCGGCGGGCGGTGGCGCGGCAGAAGCCGCCTTCCTCTACTTCGCGCGCGAAGTAGATCGCGGCGAACGCGGAGCTCAGCGCGAAAACGAGCGCCAGCACGACGATGTGAAAAGCCGAGAAGGCGTCGACGTAGAGCCACTCGTCGGCGGCAGTGACGTTTCCCCGGCCGGCGAGCACGCCGGCCCCCAGATCGAATGCCAGCACCAGTTCGATCAGCGCGATCGTGACGATAGCCGCCAGCACATCGCGCGGCCGCGCGAGCGCCAGTGACAGCCCCGCTCCTGTCACCGGCAGCACCAGCATCGCGATCAGGCTCTGCTCGGCGAACATCGTTTCCGTTATCCCCGCAACGCAGTCAGCCGGTCGATGTCCATCGACCCGAATTCGCGATTGATGTGGAAAATCGCAATCCCCATCACGAACACCCCGACAAAGGCGTCGAGGAGCACGCCCAGTTCGACGAGCAGCGGTGTGCCGACCACCGTGATCACGCCGAACAGGAAGATGCCGTTTTCCAGCACGAGGTAGCCAATCACCTGCATCAGCGCCTTCTTGCGGGCGACGATCAGAAACACGCCGACGAGGACCAGAAAAATCGACGAGACCAGCATCACGAACGGGGCGCGGGCGAGCGCCGGCTTCATCTCCAGGCCTAGCCAAACCGACAGGCCGAGGGCGAGGACTCCGAACAGGATCGAGGCGATATAGCCGACGAACGGGTCAACCTCGCGGCTGAAATCGGCGCGGGCTCGTATGCGCAGCAACAGCCAGGGAAAGACGATGCCTTTCAGCGCGATGTTGCCGGCGGACAACAGCACAGCCCTCAGGCTGAGGCCGTCATCGTGCACGATCAGCGGCACCAGGCCGAACACGATGCCCTGCAACGACAGCCAGCGGATGCACGCTCCGATCCGGCTGGTGCCGAGCAAGGCGAAACAGCTTAGCAAGCCCACCGCCTGGATCGTGTTCAGCAAGGACAGCGTCGCGATCATGCAAGAATCACGATAAAAGCGACCGCCGACAAGGTTGCGGCGCCGACGATGAACTGCGGCACTCTGAGAAGCCGATATCTGGCCATCGCCGACTCGATCATGCCGATGGTGGCACCAAGCAGGGCCATGCCGAGCAGCATCGCCGAGAGGCAGACCCACCATTCGCCGCGCACCGGCACCATGAGCCCGACGAGCAGGCTGCCGACCAACCATAGTTTCAGCGCGGCGGCGTACTGGATGTAAGCGAAGTCTGGGCCGCTATGGTCGAGCACCATGACCTCATGGATCATCGTCAGTTCGAGATGGGTCGTCGGATCGTCGACCGGCACGCGGCTGTTCTCGACCAGTTCAATGACCAGCAAGGTCATTGCGACCAATAGCAGGCTGGGCAGTGCCGCAGCCCACAGCGCCGGGGTCAGCGCGCCATAGATAGCGGTCAACGACAACGCTCCGCCGGCCCGCGCCAGCGTCGCCAGCGCCAGCAGCAACGCCGGCTCGGCCAGCACCGCGAAATGCGCCTCGCGGCTCGCCCCCATGCCTTCGAAGCTCGACCCGGTGTCGAGCGCCGCCAGCATGGTGGCGAAGCGGCCGAGCGCCAGAAGGCCGAGGAAGACGATCAGGTCGCCGGTAAAGTTCATTGGCGCCGCGATGCCGCCGAACGGCGCGACCAGCAGCGCCGCCAAAAGCGCAGCCAGATTGGTCACTGGGCCGAGACGAAACACCCAGCTTGTCACGTCGCCGTAGACGGCGCCGCGCCGGAGTGCCTTTAGCACATCGCGATAAGGTTGCAGCAGCGGCGGCCCGCGGCGGCCCGCGATGAATGCCTTGGTGCGGTTGATGACGGCAGGCAACAGCGGTGCCAGAACGAGCGCGCAGAGCGGCGGCAACAGGGATACGGCGATCGTCATTGCTCAGAGGCTCGCCCAGATCAGCAGCGCGACGAGCGTCGCCGCGACGTAGAGCACATAGATGTGTGTGTGGCCGTGCTGGATCACATTGAGCCGGCTCACGACCCGGTCGAGCCAACGGAAGGTCGGCACGAACAAGAGCCGCAGCACCGGGTCGCCGCTGTCGCTGGAGTAGGAGGCCGATTTCGGAAAATAGCCCTGCGGCGGCGCCAGCGCCTCGCGATTGCGAACAAACAGGCTGAATTGCGTTGTCAGCGGCTGCACGAAGGACGACGCGGTGTACTGCATCCTCGCGGTTGGGAAGAGATAGCCGCAGCCCCACACGGACCCCCGCCTCGTGCCGGCCCGGTCGAGGCTGTACCGGCGCCACCACCAGGCCGCCCCGGCAATCGCGATGGCGGCGACGAACACCGCGACGGCAGCAGCGAGCGGCGTGGCGACGCCGGACAGCTGCAGGTGAACGGCGGCTGCCGGCAGGCCGGTGGCGGTCGTTACGACCGGCTCCAGGGCGGCAACGACCGCCGGAGCGGCGAGCCCGATAACGACACACAACAGGGCGAGACCGGCCATCGCGCCGGTCATCGGCCAAGCGACTTCATGCGCCTTTGCCGCTTCCGGACTCCGCGGCGAGCCGAGAAAAACAATGCCGAACGCCTTCGCGAAACAGGCTGCGGCGAGCCCGCTGATCAGCCCCATGACGGTGATCGTCGACAGGCCGGCGGCGGCAATTGCCGCGTTCGGTTCGATGACCGCGGCAAACCCCGCGTAGAACAGCAGGTATTCACTGACAAACCCGTTGAGCGGCGGCAACCCGACGATCGCGGCAGAGCCGATCAGGAAGGCCGCGCCGGTCCACTTCATCCGTTTCAACAGCCCCCCGAGTTCCTCCAGGTCGAGCGTGTGCGCGGCGTGCTGCACGGCGCCGGCGCTGAGGAACAAGAGGCTCTTGAAGATGGCGTGGTTGAGAACGTGCAGCAGCCCGGCGGCAAATCCGATAGCCGCAAGCGACGTCATGCCGGTCGCCAGCCCCAGGATCCCGGCCCCGATACCGAGCAGGATGATCCCGATGTTCTCGACGCTGTGATAGGCGAGAAGCCGCTTTAGATCGTGCTGCGCCAACGCGAACAACACGCCGAGAATGCCGCTCGACGCACCGATCGCGAGCAGCAGCCAGCCCCACCATGATTGCGGGGTGCCGAGCATCGTCAAGACGCGGACGAGGCCGTAGATGCCGATTTTGATCATCGCGCCCGACATCAGCGCCGAGGCATGGCTCGGCGCTACCGGGTGAGCCTCGGGCAGCCAGACATGCGCCGGCACGATGCCGGCCTTCGAGCCGAACCCGACCAGCGCCAGCACGAAGGCGAGCGAGCAAAGCTCGGGGTGGGCAGCGAGCGCGGCCGGGTAGGCGTTGAAATCGGAGCTGCCGGCAAGGTCGCCGAGCATGACGAACAGGACCAGCAGAAAGACCGTGCCGAGATGGGTCGCCACCAGATAGGTCCAGCCGGCATGCCGCATCGCCGGTTCCCGGTCGTCGAATACAACGAGGAAGAAGGGCGCCAGCGCCATGATCTCCCAGGCCACCAGGAACAGCAGCCCGTCATGCGCGGCGACGACACCGGCCATGCCGGCCGTCAGCAGATTGAGGTGAAACCAGCTGGACGCGGCTCGCCGCTTCTCGTCCCGGCCCGCTATGTAGGCGCCGCCATAGAACGCCGTCAGGATCGACAGACCGAACACCGGCAGCAGAAAAAATGCCGACAGCGCGTCGATCCGCAGATGGATCGCGCCGCCCGGCATGAAGGAGAATGCCCAGAGGTCTTCCGGCTGCCCGGACACCAGCACGCGGACCACTCCGACCAACCCGATCGCACAGCCGGCGATCGCCCCCGCCTGTCCCACCAATCGGCCCGGCCGGACACGCGAGCCGAACGCGACCGCCACCGCGCCTCCCAGAACTAAGAGGAGGATTGCCGCGAGAAATTCGGCCACTGCGAGCGCTATGTCCCTTTGAGCCGAATGCCGCGGCCGCCGTCGGCGCTGACTGCTCCCTCCGCAATCAGCACAATGCCGGCCGTATCCAGTGCGGCGATCAGCTTCATCAGCGAATCGACATTGCCGCGGATTACCCCCTCGCTCGCTTCCATCCGCTGGATCGTCGGAACCGATAGCCCGGACAGCTCAGCTAGCCGGCGCTGGTCGATGCCTAGCAGGGCACGCGCGGCGCGCAGCTGTGCAGCAGTAATCATGCCTGGAACATGATAATAAGCATCTGGTAGATAATTTATACCGCTCTGTCCTCATGGCATATCGATGCGGCATCTGGCCGCGGCAAGGAAGGTTTGCTGTTCGATTGCGGGACCTACGGTGGCTTCCGACAGAGGGGCTTCACGCGAGCCGGCCGCGTGACCGCTCAGGAGCAGAACGCGCCGGCATCGCCGCGGTGCTGGGCGCCCGTGCCGGCGACCCGGGTCGGAATGAACCGAGGGTCGGCTAGCCGATGGATTCCGATGCAGACCGGCCGTTCACGATAGAATGTTCAGCCGGTCGTTCCCAGACTGGAGCCGGGAGGGTGTGGTCGGTTCGAAGGAGACGATCATGCTCGATAGAAACCAACCGTCGGCGTCGCAGCGCGATCCGGCGGCCGGGTCAGGGACCGCGCCACCGTCATTCAAAAGAAGACGGGACGGCCCGTCCAGTTCGAAATCACCGAGCAGACCCGAGCCGCGATCCAGGCGTGGCTTCCCGAGGTTTCCCGCAGGAAGGGGCGATACCTGTTCCCGAGCCGCTTCAGGGCGCAGCCGCACCTGTCGACTCGGCAATACGCGCGGATCGTTCATGCCTGGGTTGAGAGCGCCGGGCTGGATAGCTCGGTCTACGCCATGCACTCGATGCGCCGAACGAAGGCGGCACAGATCTACAAGAAGACGGGCAACCTTCGCGCGGTCCAGCTGCTCCTCGGGCATACGAAGTTGGAGAGCACCGTCCGTTACCTCGGCATCGAGGTAGATGACGCGCTCGCCATTTCCGAGCGGGTCGAGCTGTAAGCCGATGCGGGCTGCGGCCCCGTCCCGATTGCGGGGCCCCCAACCCCAGCCGGTTCATGCCGTCTGGGGCAACTCGGCGCCGAGAACGGCCATCGGTCAGGTGTCGATCGAACTGGTCAAATCGAATCCTGACCAATTTTGTTGCATTGGTCAGTCGATGAGCGAGAGAGGTCGCGCGACCGCCTCGAGTGGCTGGCGCTCCGCCTTGACCCCGATCGCCAGCTCGACGATGGCCGCGCCGATCATCAATGCGGCGCCGAGGAGGTAGCCGAGAAACACCGCGCCACGCTCGCCGCTGCCGACCAGGGCCCCGAAAATGGAAGGCGCCGCGACACCGCCAAGGGCGGTCCCGACCGCGTAGAAGAATGCTATCGCCAGCGCCCGGGTTTCGAGCGGAAAGCTCTCGCTGACCGTCAGATAGGCGGCGCTCGCCGCCGCCGAGGCGAAGAAGAAAATCCCGCTCCAGCACAACGTCAATGTCACGGCATCAAGCAGACCCTGTCGAAACAGATAGCCGACGATCGCCAGCAGCACCCCCGAGAGCGCATAGGTTGCGGCGATCATCGGCTTGCGCCCGAGCGTGTCGAACAGCGGACCGAGCAGCAAGGGCCCCAGGAAATTGCCCAGGGCGAACGGCAGTATGAACCAACCGATTGCCGCCGACGGCACGCCGTAAAAGCGGGTCAGCACCAGCGCATAGGAAAAAAAGATCGCGTTGTAGAAAAACGCCTGGGCGGCCATCAGCGCGAGCCCCAACACCGCGCGACGCGGGTAGTCGCGCAAAATTGCCCGGACCATGCGCAGCACCGGGGTGCGCGCGCTGACGACGAGGTGGATTCGGCTCGTTACCGCCGTGAGCCGCTTGACGCCCGGCGCCGCCCGGACCCGGCGCTCGACCTCGGCGATAACGATCTCGCACTCCTCGATCCGTGCGTGCAGCATCAGCCAGCGCGGGCTTTCCGGAACCCAGCGGCGGAGCACCAGGATGCCGACTCCGAGCACGGCGCCGATGCCAAAGGCGGCGCGCCAGCCCCCGTCCGGCGGCAGCCGCCCGGGCTGCAGCAGCACGACTGCACCTAGGGCTCCGATCGCCGCCCCGAGCCAGAAGCTGCCGTTGATCGCGAGGTCGGTGCGGCCGCGAAAGCGCGCCGGGATCAGCTCCTGGATCGCCGAGTTGATCGCCGCGTATTCGCCACCGATACCGGCGCCGGTCAGCGCCCGGAAGGCCGCGAAGCTCCAGAAATTCCAGGACAGCGCGGTGGCCGCGGTGGCGGCGAGGTACAGCCCCAAGTTCACCATGAACAGTCTGCGGCGACCGAACCGGTCGGTCAGATAGCCGAACAGCAGCGCGCCCGAAACCGCGCCGGCGAGATAGGCGCTGGCGACGAGCCCAATGTCGGTCGCGGTGAAGTGGAGCACCGGGCTCGCGGCAGTGGTGCGCGACAGCATGCGCACCGACCCGTTCTCTGGTGTCGTCTACGTGTTCCGGGCGAAGCGGGCCGACCGAGTGAAGCTGATTTTCTGGGATGGCAGCGGCGTCGTGCTCGTTGCCAAGCGCCTGGAAAGCGGCCAGTTCCGCTGGCCGGCCGTTCGCGACGGGGTGATGCGGCTGAGCGCGGCGCAGCTGCAAGCCTTGCTCGAAGGGCTGGATTGGCGACGGGTGCACGAGCCGCGGCGCACACCAGCGCCGAGCGCGGCGAGCTGAGCGCAGAGCCGACGCCGGCCGACGTCAAAAAACCCATCGCAAGCTGGTGGCGGCCATGATTCACTCAGGCCGTGACGAGCGCCGAAGCCCTCCCCGACAACCCCGACCGGCTCAAGGCGATGCTGCTGGCCGAGCGGGCGGAGAGCGAACGGCTGCGCCAGATCATCAAGGAATTGCAGCGGCATCGCTTCGGGCGGCGGGCCGAGAGCCTGCCCGAGGAGCAGCTGCGGCTCGGCCTGGAGGAGGCCGAACAGATCGAGGCCGCCGACGATGCCGAGAGGGAGGAAGCACCGGCAGAGCGGAAGGTGCGTGCCGCCCGGCGCCGGGCGAACCGCGGCGCTCTGCCGGCCCACCTGCCGCGGATCGAGACGGTGGTTGATATCGACCGCACGATCTGCCCCGGCTGCGGCGGCGCGTTGCACCGGATCGGCGAGGATGTCGCCGAGCGGCTCGACATCGTGCCGGCGCAGTTCCGGGTGCTGGTCGTGCGCCGGCCCAAATACGCCTGCCGGGCTTGCGAGGACGTGGTGGTGCAGGCGGCAGCGCCGGCGCGGCTGATCGAGGGCGGACTGCCGACCGAGGCGACCGTCGCGCAGGTCTTGGTGTCGAAGTACGCCGATCACCTTCCGTTGTATCGCCAGGCGCAGATTTACGCCCGCCAAGGCGTCAATCTGGATCGCTCGACGCTGGCCGATTGGGTCGGCCGCGCCGCCTTCATGCTGCGGCCGGTACATGAGCGGCTGCTCGACAGGCTACGGGCCTCCGCCAAGTTGTTCGCCGACGAGACGACCGCCCCGGTGCTCGATCCCGGTCGGGGCCGGACCAAGAACGGCCAGCTCTTCGCCTATGCGCGCGACGATCGACCATGGGACGGCCCCGATCCGCCGATCGTCGCCTATGTCTATGCGCCGGACCGCAAGGCGGCGCGACCGATCGCGCATCTCGCCGGCTTCCGTGGCATCCTGCAGGTCGATGGCTATGCCGGCTATAAGGCGCTGGCCGAGAAGGGCGAGGTGCAGCTTGCCTTCTGCTGGGCCCATGTCCGTCGGCCGTTTTACGAGCTGACACAGGGCGGCATGGCACCGATCGCCAGCGAGGCGCTGACGCGCATCGCCGCCCTGTACCGCATCGAAGACGACATCCGCGGCCGCCCCGCCGAGGAGCGCCGGACGGTGCGCCAGCAGCGCAGCCGACCGCTGGTCGAAGCCCTCCAGCCTTGGCTGCGCGGGAAGCTGTCGCTGATCAGCCAGAAGACCAAGCTCGCCGAGGCGATCCGCTACGCGTTGTCGCGCTGGGCAGGGCTCTGCCTCTTTCTCGAAGACGGCCGAGTCGAAATCGACAACAACGCGGTGGAGCGAGCCATCCGCCCGCTGGCCCTCAATCGCAAGAACGCACTATTCGCCGGCTCCGACGGCGGTGCCCAGCATTGGGCGGTCATCGCCTCGTTGATCGAAACCTGCAAGCTGCTCGCCGTCGAGCCGCACGGCTATCTGGCCGACGTCATCACCCGCATCGTCAACGGTCACCCGCAGACCCGCCTCGACGAGCTGATGCCTTGGGCCTATCCCGCCACGCAACAGCTCCCGGCCGTGGCCTGAGAACGACGCTTACCCTTCAGCGCACGAATCACCGCCTCGATGGTCCGTGGCTTGGCGTCCGCTCCGACCCGTACCTCGGCCCCGGCGATCTCGAGTTCGATGCCGGTCAGAGCGCGATCGACGACGACGCGGGCGGCCGCGGCGAGATTGTTGTCCTCGACAGTTCGGGCTCCGTCGTCTCGACCACCGCCGGCACAAACATCGGCGGCGAGGCCATTGCAGACTGCCGCGCCAGCCGGCGCCAGGCAAACAACTGCTGCGGTGTCAGGCCGTGACGCCGAGCGACAGCGCAAACCGTGTCGCCCGCGCCGTAGCTCTCGGCGACGATTGCTGCCTTCTCCGCCGCTGACCAACTGCGCCGCCGGCCGGCCCCCGTGAACACCTCGATCCGCCGGACCGGCTCCGGCATATGCTTATGCTCTGAAATCGACATGTGTCGGAGCTCCCGTCAGCTCCGAACATTGCCCCGCGACCGCCACACCGAAAGGTGCCGCTCAAACACCGCTTACGGGTATCCGGGCATCTCGCAGCGAGATCGGCGAACCGCGACGCGCAGCTGAACCGGCGACCGTGTGATCGAAGGTCGAGGAGCCGCCGTTCAAAGCAGCTATTGGATGCCGATCCGGGGTCCCGTTTGCTTACCGTTTGAGACGCCTAACCGGATAATGCCATTTGCTTCCACTTCGCCAGTGAGTTGGCTGCCGTGGGGAGCCATACGGTAACAGTGGTTCCGAAACCCACTTGGCTATCCAGGGCAAGGCGGCCACCGCTCAACTCTACTAATCGCTTCGTGATCGCCAAGCCCAAGCCGGTCCCTTCATGGTGTCGCGCAATCGGAGCACTGGCCCGTCGAAAGGGTTCGAAGACACGATCAAGATCGTCGGCGGCAATGCCAATTCCAGTGTCGGTCACGGCGACGGCTATCGTGCCATCGGGGGCTGACTTGGCGTCTACACTAACACGTCCGCCCGGCGGCGTGAACTTCACGGCGTTTGACAAGAGGTTCAGTATGATTTGCTTAAGAGCTCGGTCGTCGGCTCTGGCCCACAGAGAATCGCCGACAGTGAATGTCAAGTTCAAGTCGCGGTGCTGCGCGGTGATACTAAGCACACTTACACAAGTTTCGATAAGATTGGCGACATCGACATCCTCAGGATACAATTCGTAAACCCCTGCCTCGATCTTCGACAAGTCGAGAACGTCATTGATCATATCGAGGAGCAGGCGGCCGCTGCGATGCACATCCCTGGCGTACTCCAGGTATTTCTCTGATCCGATCGGCCCAAACACCCCAGTCACCATCATATCGGAGAACCCGATGATAGCGTTGAGTGGCGTCCGGAGCTCGTGGCTCATAGTCGACAAGAAATCCGTTTTTGCTCGATTGGCCCTCTCCGCGGCTGTCTTTGCTTCGGTGAGTTCCACCTCGTGGGCTTTTTCCTTTGTTATATCGAGGATCACCAATAGGAGGCCGCCATCGCTCAGGCGCTGTTCGCGGATTTGTTCCCAACGACCGTCGTTCAATCTGCGCTCTATTACGGCACTAGGATTTTTATGCTGGTCGAGGCGACGCGCGATATAAGCCTCCGCCTCCTCAGTGCCGAGGTCGAAGCGGCTACGTTGAACGTTTGTCCGCAAGATGGTCTCGAACGGCACCCCGGGAACCAGCAGATCAGCGATTATCTCATGGATTCGACAATAGGTCGGGTTTGCCATGACCAGCCGATCATTCTCGTCGAAGAGGGCGATGCCGGCGTTTAGTCGCGCGATCGCGTCCACCAAACGCACGTCTGCTCGGCGCGCCCGGATCAACTCCTCCTCGCCACGCCTACGCTCGGCGATCTCTGCTTTCAGGTTGAGGGCAAGCTCGGCTTGGCTGCCGGCAAAGCAGGCAACCAGTGTCATGCTCGCGATCAGTATGGTAACGACGGTGATGACGACCGCAAGCGGGATCGGCGGCAACGTCAGCAGCAGCATCGGGCTGTCCGCCAGCGGGAAGAACAGCGACGCGCGCATCGCCGTATAATGCATGGCCGCGACGGCGCAACCCATTACTACGGCAGCGATCAATCTGGCGTTGATGCTCGACGATTGCGGCCAGCGAAAGCGAAAGCGGATGCTGAGCGAAATCAGCGCCAATCCAACCGCGGTCAAGACCGACACCGCCGCCCAGACCGGGTCATAGCGCATCAGCGCTTGAGGCTCCATCGCTGCCATGCCCGAATAGTGCATCGTGCCGATCCCGACGCCCATCAGCAATGCGCCGAGGCTGAGCCGTGTTAGGCTCGGCCGGTCTCTCTGGCTAATGACCGAGAGGGCGACGCCACAGGCCAAAATACCTGGGATCATCGAGAGAATTGTACCGATCAGATTGTAGCTGACGCCGCACGGCAGCGAAAATGCTAGCATCGCGACGAAGTGCATCGCCCAGATGCCGCCCCCCATCACGACCGCGCCGCCGCTGGTCCAGGCCCAGCGGCTTCGTCCAGTTTTCGAGGCGACGATGCGGCCGGAAATCGACAGTGCTACGTACGCGGCAAGAATCGCGATGACGACTGATGTCGCCACCAACAAGGGGTCGTACACTCCGATGTAACCGGTAGCGGGATCGACAACGTCGAAGATGGGAAGAAACCACCGGTCGAGACGCAGCATCGGTAGATCCCGAACGTGACAGCAAAACAGCACGGTTAGCGAAACTTATGAATTTTCATATAAAACGCACCTGCGGGCAGGCGCACGAAGTGCGATAGGCGCGGCTGAAATGCGCCGGATCGTTGAACCCGGCTGCAAAGGCGATGTCTGCGAATTGACCGCGTGCGCAAGCGGCCCGCTACGTGTTCGTGCAACGTTTTCGCCCGACCAAGGCGGCCAACCCGAGATTCCAGCTTCTCGCCGTTCAGTTTCCGGGCCCGAAGGGCATCGACCCTTACAATCTTTGAGCATACATTATGTCCGAACCGTAACGAGCGGACCGGGCCAAAAGCATGGCCTGATCGCGGAGACAGGCTTTAGTTCGTCTCGGTAGGGCGGAAACATGGTCGCGAGCGATGTGGTTGGCCCGGGTGAGTTCCTATTGCTGCCAGCATGGTCGGCTCTTACAGCGCCGGAGGTCGCTGTTCGCCTACCGTAGGTCTGTTGGTCGAGAGAGGATTTTCGGCCGCTGCGCCAACGAAGCTAGGGCCAGCCGCCATTGATTGCGTCGCGGCGGAGTGAACCGATGCCGGTAAGCAAAAGCCTTTACATCGACGTGGCGCGCGTCCGCTCCGGCTCTCTGAGCGCTTACCTGCTGGCAAGCGCCGCCGTCGGCGCCGCCGTGGGGCTTTGTCTGGCGTTGCCTTACTGGCTCGCGGCCATACCGTTCAGCCTGTTGTATCTGGCGGTGATGGCTGCGACGTTTTTCTGCGGCATCGGCGCGGGGGCGTTCTCGGTCGGCCTTGCCGCCTTGGTGGGCTGGTTCGTTTTTATAGCCCCTCGGGTGCCCTTTGAGATCAACAGCGTGGCCGAGGCATCCCGGCTGGTTGGCTTCGTCGTTGTTGGCACCATCCAGATGCTGGCCGTCGCAGCGATGCGGGCGGCCATCCTGCGGCTCCGCGATTCCAAAAACACTTTGGCCGCGTTTTTCGACGCCAACCCCGACGCGATCCTCGTGGTCGATTCGAGCCACCGCATCGTCAACGCCAACCAGCGCGCGGTCGAGCTTTTCGGTCATCCACGCGGCGCCTTGATGACCGAGGCCATTGAAGCCCTGATACCCGAAGGCGTTCACGGCGGCCTCGTTGCCCACCCGGCGGCTGACATCGGCGACGCGCAGTCGCGTGGCATCGTGAAAGGTGTCGAGCTCTCCGCCCGCCACCGCGACGGGACGCAGTTTCCTGTCGACGTCCAGATCGGCCAGCTTCAGCTGGGCGAAGAGCCGTCGGTCATCGCCATCGTGCGCGACATCGCTGCGAGGCGGGCCATAGCGGCAGAGCTTTTCGAAACTCGCCGGCAACAGGCAATCCTCGAGGAACGGGAACGCGGCGCCGAGCAGCTGCGGGACGCGATCGAGAGCATCGCCGGCGGGTTTCTGATCACCGATGCCGAAGACCTGATCGTTCTGTTCAACCAGAAGATCGCCGGGTATTACCCGGATTGTGAAGCAACTCTGAGGCCGGGGGCGCCCTATCGGGATTTTCTTCGGGAGCGAATCCAGCGCGGTTATTACCCGCAGGCGGTGGGACGTGAAGACGCGTGGTTCTCCGAGGCGATGGCCCGGCATCACGAAGACGGCAATGAGGTCGAGATCCGGCTGTCCGACCGCCGCTGGCTGCTCCTCACCGAACGCCGGATGAGCAATGGCGGCGTCGCCGGGGTGAGCCTCGACATTACCGCGACCAAGGCCGCGCAACAGGCCCTCGGTAAAAGTGAAGAGCGCTTCCGCCTGATCGTCGAATCGGTCCCGAACGCTATCGTCATGATCAACGCCGGCGGGGACATCGAAATGGTCAACGATCCGGCCGAGCGGATCTTCGGATATTCCCGCTCCGAATTGCTGGGTAGGCCGGTCGAGCTTCTTTTGCCGGAGCGGCATCGATTTGCCCATCCCGAACTGCGTGCGGCGTTTTTTGCCGATCCGCAAATGCGCCAAATGGGCGTGGGGCGCGATCTTTTTGCGCGTCGCAAGGATGGGCGCGAATTTCCGGTGGAGATCGGGTTGAGCCCGATCGAAACCGAAGATGGCGCAATGGTGCTTGCCGCGATCGTCGACATTACCGAGCGCAAGATCAACGAACAGCGCCTGCTCGACGCGCGGCACCGCGCGGAAGAGGTACTCGCGGCTCTGCGTAAAAGCGAGGAACAGCTCAGCCGGGCACAGCGTCTCGCTCAGATGGGTAGCGACGTCAGAAATCTCCGCACCGACGAAGCGGAGTGGTCGGATGAGACCTATCGTATCTTCGGGGTATCGCGGGAGACATATGTCACATCGACGGAGAATCTCCTGAAGATGGTTCATCCCGATGACCGGGCAATCGTGCTGGCGACGCGAGAGCAGATCAAACAGGGCAAGTGCCCGGAGCCATTCGAGTATCGCATCATCCGACCCGACGGCACGACGCGACAGATTTATCGCGAGAACGAGTTGATCCTCGGCGAAGACGGCACCCCGGAGTACTTCGCCGGCACGGTCCACGACGTGACCGAGCGGCGGCAAACCGAGCAGCAGCTGCGTCAGGCGCAGAAGATGGAGGCGATCGGCAACCTGACCGGCGGGATGGCGCACGATTTCAACAACCTGCTCGGCATCATCATCGGTAACCTCGACCTCGTGCGCGATCGGATCGGGGCCGACCAGGAAGCGCGTGAAATCGTCGGGGAAGCGCTCGAAGCGGCGTGGCGCGGCGCCGATTTGACGCGGCGTCTGCTGGCTTTCGCCCGGCGCCAGCCGTTGCGCCCGGCGCTGCTCGACCTCAACGAACTGGTCGGCAACACCGTGAGGTTGTTGCAGCGCGTGCTCGGTGAGGACATCGAGATCACGCTCAGCCTGGCCGAGGATGCCTGGCCGGTGATGGCTGACCCGGCCCAGCTGGAGGCGAGTCTGGCGAACCTCGCCACCAACGCCCGCGACGCGATGCCCAGAGGCGGACGCCTGATCATCACAACCGCGAACCGCAATCTCGATGAGGACTACGCGGCGACGCACGTCGACGTAACTGCGGGCGAATTCGCGCTGATCGAGGTCAGCGATACCGGGATCGGCATGTCGGCCGAAATCGCGAGCCAGATTTTCGAGCCGTTCTTTACCACCAAGGAGCCGGGCAAGGGCACCGGTCTCGGTCTTAGCATGGTGTTCGGCTTCCTGCGGCAATCGGGCGGCCACGTAAACGTCTATAGCGAACCGGGAGTGGGGACCACCTTCCGGCTCTACCTGCCCCGCGCGACCGTCGAGGAGTTGCCCGCCGAGGCGCCGAACGCCCGCCCGGCCGTGCGCGGCGCCGGGGAGACCGTGCTGGTGGTCGAAGACAACCCCGCCATGCGCCGCATCGTTCTGCGACAGCTTCGCGAACTCGGCTATCGCGTCCTCGAATGCGATCGTGCCGCGGCAGGGCTCGAACTACTGCAGCGCGAGCAGGTCGATTTGTTGCTAACAGACATCGTGATGCCCGGCGGCCTCGACGGCGTCGAACTGGCGCGGTTGGCGCTGGAACGCTGGCCGGCGCTCAAGATCGTGCTGACCTCAGGATTCCCCGAAGCCCGCGTCAACGGTAACGGCGAGTTCCTGGGCAGCCTGCGGTTGCTGAGCAAGCCCTACAGCAAGGAGGAGTTGGCCGCGGTGGTTCGCACCGCGCTCAACGGATGAGCGAAGACTGCGCGAGGGTAGGATTTCTTAAGTTGCCTATCGCATACTGGAGATAGAACATTGGCGGAGATTCCGCCAGGAGCACTGCGGATGAACGCAATCCCAAGAGTTTATGTTCTCGACGACGACGAGCAGATGCGCAAGGTGTTAAGCCGCCAGTTGCAGGCCGATTACGATGTGATGTGCTTTGACACCGCCCGGCATTTCTTGGAGGTAATCCCGGCTTTGGCGTCGGGTTGCCTTATCCTCGATGTACACATGCCGGAGATCAACGGGCTGGACGTGCTGCGCCGCCTCGCAGAACGCAATTTGCATTTCCCGACGATCATGATCACCGGGCAAGGCGAGGTCAGCGTTGCCGTCCAGGCGATGAAGGCCGGCGCGATCGATTTCGTCGAAAAGCCGTTCACGCGCGAGACGATCCTCGACTGCATTCGGCTGGCGCAGGAGCACCTCACACCAGCGGGCGCAGGATATGAAAATGCCGAACTGGCGAAGACGCGCCTTGGGCGGCTTTCGGCGCGCGAGCAGCAGGTGTTAACCGGATTGGTTGCCGGCCTGCCAAACAAGACGATCGCCTACGACCTGGGCCTCAGCCCTCGCACGGTCGAGGTGCACCGCGCAAAGATAATGAAAAAGATGGAGGTAACGAGCCTCTCGGCGCTGGTGCGCAGGGCCTTGGCAGCCGGCATCCCGGGAAGGTTCTGATCGAACTCGGCTGTCGCGTCCGCGAACGCGATCGGGCGTACTGGAGTAAGGATCGTGGCGGAAATCCTGATCATCGACGACGAGGCGCAGATGCGCCGCCTGCTCGTGCGCATCCTCAATGGAGCGAGCCACACGGTGCACGAGGCAACCAATGGTCAGAAAGGGATAGAGCTTTTCGGCCGAGTTCGCCCGGCGCTCGTTATCACCGACATCGTGATGCCGGACATGGAAGGGATTGAACTGATCCGGGAATTGCACCGAACGGCCCCGACCACCCCGATACTCGCAATCTCCGGCAGCCATCATACCGTCTACCTGCGTGCTGCGACTGCCCTGGGCGCGACGGCAGCGCTCGAAAAGCCCTTTAGTACTGATGATCTGCTCGCGGCTGTTGGGAGATTGCTTGGCGGTGCGGTTAACACTTCGGGATAAGCGACCGAAGACCATATCGCCGCCGGCGAACGGTTTCCCGTCGCCCCCCGCATGAATAATGAATTGTTAACATCATCGACCCGATAATGCATCCTCCTAATAAAGACTGCAGGCCAAGGGAGGATGCGGCATGGCAGTTGGAGCGCCCTCATGAACCATGATCGCCTGTTGATCATCGACGACGAAAGTGGCTTTCGAAATTATGTTCGCCGGGTGGGCGAAGCATCGGGATTCGAAGTTTTCGCCACTGGGGATTCCAGGGTATTTAAGGAATACACTCGTTCGTGGCACCCCTCGGTGATCATGATAGATCTCCAGATGCCCGGGTCCGACGGAATCGAGCTGTTGCGCGATCTTGCCGACGCGAAATCCGAAGCACGGGTTCTCATCGCAAGTGGCGTCGACTTGAAGATCCTCGATACAGCGGAGAGATTGGCCGCCGAACACGGCCTGGTCATCTCGGGCACGCTGCACAAGCCGTTCAGCGCCTCCGACCTCAGGGAGACGCTGGAGCGCCTGAGAGAGATTGACGGGCCGCTCCTTGCCGGCGCCCTCGATCACGCCATCAGGAGCGACAATCTGCTGCTCGAATATCAACCGAAGATCGATTGCAAGACCGGTCAGGTTTACGGGGTCGAGGCTCTCGTGCGGTGGCAGCATCCGACACGCGGCACCCTACCACCGGATCAGTTCATCTCGCTTGCGGAACACAGCGGCCTCATTCGCGATCTGACGAAATGGGTGTTGAACGCGGCAACGCGGCAGGCGATGGAATGGCGGCGAGAGGGTCTGCCGATTGAGCTCGCAGTAAATTTGTCGGCACTCGACCTTCAGGACATCAAGCTGCCCGATTTTATTGCTGCCAGCTGCGAGGCGGCCGGACTTTCACCGGGTTTAGTGACCCTCGAGGTGACCGAGACCGCTGTAATGGGCGATCCGGTGCAGACAATGGACGTACTGACGCGGCTGCGCCTCAAGGGCTTCCACCTCAGTATCGATGACTTCGGCACCGGCTACTCGTCGCTTGTTCAACTCCGAAAGATGCCATTTTCGGAGCTGAAGATCGACAAATCGTTCGTCATTGAGATGAAGCGGAACCAGGACTGCCACGTGATCGTCAAGGCGGTGATCGGACTGGGACAGGAGCTCGGCCTCAGCGTTGTAGCCGAGGGGGTCGAAACCGCTGATGTCTTCGAAGCCGTTCGAAAAATGGGAGTCGACGCTGTCCAAGGGTACTTCATCGGCCGCCCTGCTCGCGCCGACAGAATCGAGGAGATCGTCAGGACGAGATCTGTCGGCACACCGTAGCGGACCCGGTCATTTCGTTTGCATATTCCACACCCCGTCCCATGCATCACCAGGCGGATGGTCGCGATAATAAAGGCAACGATCCGTATAAACCCAGGAGGGGCTGTCATTTGGGAAAATCTTTAGAACGGCAGAAAACTGGGTCAGGGCACCTGGCCAATTTCGACCGCGGTACAGCCGAACCCCCTCTTCAAAGAGTGGCACTGCATCTTTGAACATCGAGAGGCTTTCCTCGGGAAAATGGTCCAGCACCTCAAATATCTCCGTCGCTGTCTCCTTTCCCTTAACGCGAACAAGATCGATGCGGCGCAAGCGAAACGTCGACGCTAGGCGTTCGGCTGTTGCGCCGGCGACAAGAATGGTCGTCCCATAATGCTGGTTAGCGCCTTGCAGCCGAGCGGCAAGGTTCACGCTGTCGCCGATCACCGTATAGTCCATTCGATCGGGCGAGCCTACGGATCCGGCAGCCATCTCGCCGGTCGCAAGACCGATACTGATCTCGATTGGCTGGGCGCCCCGGCCGACGCGCCGAAGATTGAGCTGTCCGAGCTGGCGGATCATTTCGATGGCGGCGCTGACGGCGTTGTCGGCATCGGCGGCGCCAGGCGTCGCTGTCCCAAATACCGCCATAACCGCGTCGCCGATGTACTTATCGAGAGCACCGCCATAGCGTTGCACTAGGCCAGCCATCTCGCCGAAGTACTCGTTGAGCATATTGACGGTAGCCTGCGGTGCGAGCGCTTCGGTTATCGTGGTAAAGCGGCGAATGTCGGAAAACAGCACGGTAGCGACCTCCACCGAGGCTGTCGCTGGTGCGTAGCCGCTTGTCAAAACGCGTTCGGCGAACTCCTTCGCCATATAGCGCGTCATCGTGGCGTGGACCTTCTTTTCCCGGCTGATGTCGTGAAGAACGAGAGTTGCGCCGGTGAGTGCGCCCGCGGTGGAGCGGAGTGCGTTCAGCGTCACATTGACGTCAGCCACCTGGCCATCCGCCAAATAGAATGCGACATCGGTTCGTTGATCACGGCCCCCGGAGTGCGCGACGTAGGCGAGAGACTCGAGAAGCCCAAGGATTGCTGCGTCCCCAAAGGCGATCCGCCGGTCCCTCGATCATGTGGCCTTGCGGCACGCACAGTATCCTGCGTGGCGCCTCGTTTAACCCTACGACATTGAAGTCTCGATCGAGCGTGACGACGCCGTCCGATAGCGACTTGAGAATGCTGTCCGCGTAGTTCTTGAGTGCGAGCACGTCGGTAAACAGTTGGGCGTTGTGCAACGCGCTGGTTATCTGTTTGCCGAACGCCTGCTGCCGTCTCTCATCGGCGCCGGTGAACCGGCCTGTCCGCTTGTTGATCACCTCGAGGACTCCGGTCGCCACACCACGCCTATCTATGATCGGCACGCAAAGCAGGCTACGCGTCTGAAATCCCGTGCGAGCGTCGATGGCCGGGTTGAAGCGCGGGTCTGAATAGGCCTCCGGGACGCTGACCACCTTCGCCGTCGTGAAGCTTGCTCCGGCGACACCGGTTGTGCTGGGAAAGCGGATTTCGTCGACGCTGCCCCCGACGGCTACGCGCGACCACAGCTCATCAGTCACCGAATCATGGACGAACAGGGTGGACCTTTCCGCGTCTGCAAGATCAGCGGACGTTTCGACGATCTTTGTGAGAAGTCGGTCGAGATCGAGCTCGACCGTAATAGCTTCTGTCATTTCAAATAGCTTTTGGTCCTGCAGTCGTTCGCGGCGTTGCTCATCTAGCGCCAGGGCGTATGCCAAGGCACTGGCGGCTTGATCCGCAATTGCCTGCAGCAACACGAGGTCGACCGAATCGAACCGATCCGCGTGTTTGTTGAGGACCTCGATCGCGCCGATCGCGGCCCCCTCACGGTAACGCAGCGGCGCACAAATCAGCGACTCAGTGCGGAAGCCGGTCCGCTGGTCGACACTTGCATTGAAGCGCGGGTCCGAATACGGGTCATGCGCGACGATGGATTGCCCGGAATCGAATACCGCCCCGGCTATCCCGGAAGATCGCGGGATTCGGATCTCGTCGATATCCTTCGCTTGTGCCACCCGCGCGAACAATTCGTCGTGCTCGATGTCGTACAGAAAGATCGTCGCACGTTCCGCATTGAGGGTTGCCGCGGCAAGCGTGACCAGCTGGTGAAGCAGTTCGTTGAGGGAGAGTGAGCGTTGCACACCGCTCACCACTTCTGCGAGCAGAAAGCGGTTCAGGAGATCGCTCGCCTTCCCCGCTGATTTGGTGGGGGCCGCCAACAGCCGCCGCAACTCCTGCTTCTCGGCGCCGTCAAGCGGCACAGCTGCGATCGATCTGGACAAAACGCTCGCAGTTACGGGTGAGCGGCCGGTTCTCCGCGCGTTCATGGCAGTTGCCTCAAATAGTTTTCATGCGGGTATAGAACCGGCGCAAGCACCATCGTTTGCACAAGTGCTGCAACAGGCCTACCAGCCGCAGTGACGCCAAGCCTCAGCTGATGCTTATTTTAACCCGAAGAGGCATCTCCATTTACAGGAATCAGCCGATTAGAGCCAGCCTGTCTCGGCCGGGTGCGCCCGGCCGCGTCATGCAGGAATGCGCCATGCGCTGATTGGCTGCCTTCCGCCGCGCGTACGTAGTTCCACTATAGGACAAGACCGAATTTCCTGCGCTCCCGGCACGGCGTACCGTTGCGTCTGTGAGCGCCTAAAGCAACATCGCGATCGAGCCCCTCGACGCGAGTACATTGCGGCAGTCACGAAGTTGAACGAGGAATCAGGAAGGTACGTTCGTGAATGGCAGCTACAACCCAACGTTGATCTATCTCTCCTATATCATCGCGGTGGTTGCGTCCCATGTTGCCCTCGACCTCGCAGGGCGAGTGAAGGCCGCGCAGGGACCCACGGCGTATTACTGGCTTGCCGGCGGCGCAGTAGCGATGGGGACCGGGATCTGGTCAATGCACTTCATCGGAATGCTGGCGTTCGCCCTGCCGATTCCGATTGCATACGACGACGGGACCACGATTGCCTCGATGCTGATCGCGGTGTTCGTTTCTGGGTTCGCCCTGTTCACCGTCAGCCGCGGAACCCTGACCTGGGGTAGGCTCTCAGCCGCGGGGACCGCAACGGGGCTCAGCATCGCAGTGATGCATTACACCGGTATGGCAGCGATGGAGATCGCCCCGGGCATCAGCTACGACCCATTGCTGGTAGCGGGATCGATTGTCATCGGAGTTACCGCTGCGTGCGCGGCGTTGTGGCTCGCCTTCGAGCTTCGTTTGGACAGAGGGGCGTTCGCCATCTGGAAGAAACTTGGCAGTGCCGCGCTCATGGGAGCGGGGATCGTCGGCATGCATTACACCGGCATGGCGGCAGCGCACTTCGCGGCAGGCACAATCTGCACCGCTCCACCAAGTGAGGTCGTGGGCGACGGCTCTTGGCTCGCTGGCGGCATCGCGGCCTTTGCCATCCTGCTGCTGGCCATGATGATGCTGATCTCGGTGGTCGATGTCCGGCACGTCCGGCAGCTCGAAGCCGCAAACGCAAGGATTGCCGAACTTGCGCAGACAGACGCGCTGACGAGCCTAGCCAATCGACGCGCCTTTATCGACCGGCTGGTGCGGGCCTTCGCCGAGAGCGAGCGCGGCGGCAAGCCGTTCGCTCTTTTGCTGATCGATCTCGACCGCTTCAAGGAAGTGAACGATACGCTTGGTCACCCGGCGGGCGATAAGCTCCTGCTCGTGGTCGCCGAGCGCCTCCGGAAGGCCGCACGGCAGACAGACCTGGTTGCCCGTCTCGGCGGCGATGAGTTTGCGATCCTGCAGACCGGCGTGACCGATCCCACCGATGCGGCCACTCTTGCCAAAAGGATCGCCAGCTTTCTCAGCGCCGCGTGCACGATCGACGGCAATGAACTGCGGATAACCGCCAGCATTGGCATAGCGCTGTCCGGCGCCGGAGTGAGTGGTCCGGACGGGTTGATGATGCATGCCGACTTGGCGCTCTATCATGCGAAGGACGAGGGCCGCAACTGCTTCAGCCTGCACGAGGCGTATCTCGACCGCGAGGTCCATGAGCGCGTTACTCTTGCCGAAGAACTGGCGGCCGGAATCGCCCGGGACGAGTTTGAGCTTTTTTATCAACCACAGGTGACACTTCCTTCCGGCCACGTCACTGGGTTCGAGGCTCTGGTCCGCTGGAATCATCCGACCCGCGGACTGATCATGCCGTCGGTCTTCATCCCGATCGCCGAGCGGAGCGGAAGCATCATCGCGCTCGGCCAATGGGTGATCGAGGAGGTGTGCCGGCAGCTTAGCCTTTGGCGCGCCGGGGGGATCGCACCCGAAATCGTCGCCGTCAACGTGTCGGCTCTTCAATTCAAGGGGCCGGCGGATTTGGGGCAAGTGATCGTCCAGAGTCTCGACCGTTGGGGCATCCGCGCCGGCAATATCGAGATTGAGCTGACCGAATCCGTGTTGATGGAGGCGACACAGAAGCATGGCGAGGCGTTCGAACGTCTGCACCAGCTCGGAGTTAAGCTTGCCATCGATGATTTCGGCACCGGCTACTCCTCTCTCAGCTACCTTACAACCCTACCGGTCACCCGCTTGAAGATCGCCCAGGAGCTGATTTCCGGGGTGGTTACCGATCCCCGCAACGCGGCGGTGGTGCGAGCGGCGGTCGCTCTCGCCCACGAGTTACGCATCGAGGTCATCGCCGAGGGCGTCGAGACGGTCGCACACTCGAATTTCCTTGTTGAAGTTGGTTGCAAGCAGGCCCAGGGTTATTATTTCGGCCGGCCGATGGACGCCGCCGCCGCCACAATAATGCTGCGCCGGTGCATGCAAGCCGATCCTCGTCACTCCGCTGTTCGCGTTCCAGAGGCGCCCGAACCAACAGCCCCGCTCGACGATCACCCGAGCAGACATGCACGCTGGTCTGTCGCTGCGTAAGTCGGTGCCGCCATCGGTATCCTCGGACAAAAGAACACGGCTTCGGCCACTTGTGAACGCGCCGATGAAACTCGAGCCTCCCTCTGACCGATAGGCGGCTAAGCAGTCAACAGCCATCGCAGGACGGCGGGAGAGATACCCATTCGGCCTCTATGGGTAACCCGGCGCTCTCAAGCCCCTACAAATCGAAAAGCGGCAGCGGCCCTCGATCGAGCATCAAACATACGTAGTTCCCCTCCTGGGACAAAACCGAATTTCGCACATCTCGAACAGCGCGTAGCCTTGAGCCTGCATTCGTAATTTGACACCCAGGCAGGCTCGCCATGACCATTCATCGGACACCTCCCAGTAAGCCCAGCTGCAGCAAGTTTATAAGGTCCAAAGCCGCACTGGTCGCGATCCGGCTGCGAGCCCGTCTTTCCCGAGCCAATACGGGTACCGCCGCACTTGAATTTGGATTGGTTGTGCCGGTGCTGCTGGGACTGCTCGTGCCACTAGTTGATCTCGGCATCGCCCTCTCGCAAGACATCCAGGTGCAGCAGGCTGCGCAGGCGGGTGCTCAATACGCCGCATCGCATCCGTGGAACAGCAATTCGGCGACGCGAATCGCAAATGCGGTCACTTCGGCTAGCGCTCTTCCCGGCGTTGCAGCTATCCCGGCGCCGACGCAGATTTGTGGCTGCCCCACCGGCGGCGCGATCACCCCAGCAACGTGCTACAGCACCTGCGCTAATGGCGAGACCGCAGGTTACTACGTAACAGTGAGCGCGCAATCGCGGTACACGACGCCACTCCCTTATTCGTTGCTGGGCCATTCGGTGATGCTCAGCGCCCAGTCCACCGTCCGTATCCGATAGGTGAAGAAATGAGCCATATGCAGACGAGGGCGGGAGCCTCATTGCCTGCGCGGCGCGCCATTGTTGGCGACGCTCGGGGCGCCGCCGCGGTCGAATTCGGATTGATCTTCGATCCCGATGTTGATGTTCTTATTCGGAATAATCGCGACCGGGCAAACCGTGTGGCGGCAGAACGGCCTGAATACTTCCGTCGCGGCGGCAGCGCGGTGCGCCAGCGTCAATCCAATTCTATGCGGTACGGCTGGGCAAATTCAAGCATATGCCGCTAAATGGACAAGCATCGGCTTTAGCCCGTCAGTGTTTTCCGTCACCACCGCGCAGTGCGGCAACCAAATAACCGCAAGCTACCCGACTCCACTGCTGATTCCATTCTTGTCTCTCTCGGTAACGTTGAGAGCGCAAGCCTGCTACCCGATCTGACCTGGAGGACGCAATGCGCGACTTACTGATTACCAACATCACACGGCGACCATCGGTTGCCAGAATTCCGGGAGGAAACGGCCGCGTTCTCGGCGATCGGAGCGGAGCAACAGCAATCGTCTTGGCGCTGACCCTATCGGTGATTGCCGGCTTTACCGGTCTCGGCACCGAAGTGGCGAGCTGGTATCTCGCCCAGCGCACTATGCAGGGCGCCGCCGATGCCGGGGCGTCCACAGCAGCCGCTGCGCTCGCGGCGGGCGCGCCGATATCAACATTGGCGACCGAAGCCAAGAGCGCGACCGCCAGCTTCGGATATGTCAACGGCAGTCGCGGTGTTAGCGTTACCATTAACTACCCGCCGAAATCAGGAAATTACCAGAGCAGCCCGGCCGTTGAGGAGATCATCACGCAGCCGCAGAGGCCCCTGCTGTCGAAGCTGTTCATTTCGACCGGCCCCACCGTCTCGGCTCGCGCCGTCGCACTCGCCGACAGCGGCAAGACGGGCCAGGCCTGCGTCGTCGCGCTCGATCCCAACAACGAAACGAGCGTAACCACCTCGGGCTCTACGGCACTCGATTTTCCTGGCTGCTCACTCTATCTAAACGCGACCTCGACAAGTGCGTTGACGATGACCGGTGGCGCCACCATCAGCGCCGCGACGGCATATTTTGTCGGCAACGAAAATGGGGCCGGGCTGACGACAGCGTATGGCACTTATACCGGGGTTGATCCGTTGATTGATCCCTATCTTAACGCTGCGGTTCCGAGCTACTCGGGTTGCACGTCAAACAACTACAAGGTAACCGGCGGCGCAAGCGCCACAAAAACCGCCGGCTCGTCGGGCGTCTATGTGTTCTGCAACGGCCTGACACTGAGCGGTGGTTCGTCGCTGACCCTCGGCGCCGGCACGTTTATCATCGACGGTGGTCTCTTGAGCGTTGGCGGCGGCTCGACGCTGACCGCGACGAGCGGGACAACGATCATCCTCACGACAAGCAACCCGAGCAAGAGCTGCGCCACAACCAAGATCGACGGAGGTGCCATTATCACTCTAACCGCGCCGACGTCGGGCGCCCTTTCCGGCATTGCGATCTATCAGGACCGCGCCTGCATCGACAGCAGCGCGAGCAATTCACTGACTGGCGGGGGGACGCAGAACATCGTCGGCGCCATCTACTTCCCAGGCGAAGCTGTTAGCTATTCAGGCGGAAGCCCGACCGGAGGGGCGCAATGCACTCAGCTGATCGCCTGGACGATCGCCTTCAGCGGCGCCTCGACCTTCAACAACAACTGCACCGGGACCGGCACCCGCTCTGTTAGCCTGACCGGGGGCCGTTTGGTGGAATAATTGTAAGATGACGGTTGCGAGCGCATTGTCAACTTAGCCCCTCCGGACGGGAAGTGGTGTACTCGGGGCTGTGGATCTGAGCTGGACCCCGAAAACGAGACAGTTGGTTAAGGTGCAGCCCTGCCCCTAGAAGCGCCGATTGCGCAGGAGTAGGACATGAAGCAGACACGCAAGAAGCACGGGGCCGCGTTCAAGGCCAAGGTGGGGCTGGCGGCGATCAAGGGCGACCGGACTGTCGCCGAGCTGGCGAGCGCGTACTGGCGGGCGACCAACCTCGCCGGTGCCTGGCTCCCTCGGCAATGGCGGTTAAACGCGGTCCGTGGGTGGGTGAGAAAAAATTAACACTTACGAGATAACGCTGATCATAGAGTTGTGACGCGGCCCCCGATCGCGCCTGATCGCCGCCTCACTTGGTTATGGACCGTCACGTTCCCCCGTAAGGCCGCGTTATGTGCATGCGAAACTTCCGGCAAGCGAGCGCCTCGGGCGCCCGCCGCAATCTTCCCTCACCATAACCCGCCACTCGATCGAGCTGTTGAAACCGGATCCGGGCAATGCTCGGATCCACAGCAAAAAGCAGATCGGGCAGATCGCCCGAAGTATCGAGACCTTCGGCTTCAACGTCCCGGTGCTGGTCGATGCCGATCTCAACGTCATCGCCGGGCATGGCCGCCTGCTGGCGGCGCAGCGGCTCGGTCTCTCCGAAGTGCCGACGATCAGCCTCGAGCATCTGACGCCCGAGCAGGCAAGAGCCTTCGCGATCGCCGACAATCGCCTTACCGAAAACGCCACGTGGGACGATCGGCTGCTCGGCGAGCAGCTGCGCGAACTCTCCAAGCTCAACCTCGACTTCAGCCTCGAAGTGACCGGGTTCGAGATTGGCGAGATCGATCTGTTGATCGAAGCCGCCGATCCTCAGGCCGACCCGGACGACGAGGTGCCCAGTCCGCTACCCGGGCCGGCGATATGTCGCCCGGGCGATCTCTGGCAGCTGGGCCGGCATCGCATCCATTGCGGCAGCGCGATCGCGGAGGATTCGTACCGGGTGCTGATGGGCAAGGACCATGCCGCCGCGGTTTTCGCCGACCCGCCCTACAACGTGCCCATCGAGGGCCATGTCAGCGGCCTCGGCGCCATCCATCACCGCGAATTCGCGATGGCCTCGGGCGAGATGGACCAGGCGGCCTTCACCGAATTCCTGAGGCAGGCGTGCACCCTCCTCGCCCGATACAGCCGTGACGGCTCGCTGCATTACCTGTGCATGGACTGGCGCCACATCCGTGAATTGCTGGACGCTGCGGAGCCGGTCTATTCCGAGTGCAAGAACCTGTGCGTGTGGGCCAAGGACAATGCCGGCATGGGTTCGCTCTACCGCAGCCAGCACGAGCTCGTCTTTGTCTTCAAGCACGGCCGCGGGCGGCACCGCAACAATGTCGAGCTCGGCAAAAATGGGCGGCACCGCAGCAATCTGTGGAACTACCCGGGAGCCCGCTCGCTCTCGCACGCCGGCGAGGAAGGCAATCTCCTGGCCCTGCATCCGACCGTGAAGCCGGTACGGCTGGTGGCCGACGCGCTGTTGGACTGCACCGAGCGCGGCGACATCGTCCTCGATGCCTTTCTTGGAAGTGGCACCACCCTGCTCGCCGCCGAGCGCATCGGACGGGTGTGCCGCGGCCTGGAGATCGACCCGCGCTATGTCGATACCGCGATCCGGCGCTGGCAGGCCCATACCGGCGAGGAGGCCCGGCATGTCGGAAGCGGCCGCAGTTTTGCTGAAATCGCCACCGAGGTGGCCGAGCAGGAGGAACAATCATGACCACGCCAAAGCAGCGGGAACGCTTGACACGTCTCGATCGGATTGACGACGTCATCACCGAGGCCTTGCCAGAAATCTGGAGTGACATCAGTCCTCGCCGCGGAGAGCCGATGCATCCGGGCTTTCCCAACGCCTTTCGAACGAGCACCGGCGTATATCTCGAAATGGCGCTTGTTCCTTCGAAGGCGCAGATTAATTCCGCCTGCGCAGTCCTTCATCGGCGGCTGATGAGGGCGATCGAGGCCGGTGACCGGGAGGAAGCGGCCGTGGCCTTGGAGAAGATGCCCGAGGCGATACGCGCCGAACTGGACCGCCTGACCCCGCGGGGCATCCCCACACTGGGGCAAATCCGGGACCCGAAGCACGGGATCGAGTGGGCGAAGGACCTCTTGGGCTGCTGTGTCGCCGGCGGCAAAATTGTGCAGGGCCGCAGGCGACAGGACGACCGGCGCTCTTGCCCCACCGTCGAGCCTGTCCCGCCGTTCAAAAATTCGTGTGGCTACCCACGGCAAGAGGCGGAGATGACGGCGGTTCGTGCGCTGGCCGAATGGTATCGCCCGCTCAACAACGGCGAGTTCCCGCGCTCGTGGGCGCATGACTCATCAAAAGAGTGGAGTCGCTTCGAGCGCCTGGTCGGCCACTGTTTTCGATGCTGCGGCGCCTCGGGGGTAAACGTCCCAAACCTGGTTCGCCGGGTTCTCAACGAAATCCGTTATGCCGAACTGTCAACCACAAGGACCCGGTAAATTCGCCGAAGCAGGCAACCTAATTTCTGCCCTCTCCCGGCGATCATGCCGAGGAGTTGGAGTGCGGTACCATGGCCCGCAAGGGAGACTATGAGGTTGGCTACGGCCGGCCGCCGGTGCATAGCCGGTTTCAAAAGGGCAAATCGGGCAACCCCCGTGGACGGCCGAAGGGATCGACCAATCACCTGATGCTGCTGCGCCGGGTGCTGGATCAGAAAGTCACGGTGACCGAAAACGGCAAGACCCGAGACATCACCAAGATCGAGGCGGCGATGACCCAGCTCTTGAATAAGGCCGCCCAGGGCGATCCCCGGGCGTTTGAAACCTTGCTCAAGGTGGTGGCCCTGCTGCGGCTGAAGCCGCCGGATGACGACCCGGATGACCCGGCTTACCATGGCGGCTCGCTGACCTTCGTCATCGAGGGCTAGACTTGGAATACCCAGCACCATCCCGGCCATCAGCTGGGATGGTGCCTCTTTTGGTGCGTCGCCGATGCGAAGCACCCCTGCCACCTCAAACTCACGCGGTTCAAGTGCGTGCCGTTGGATCGTCGATCTTCGGGTGGCTCTCCTGCGCGCATTCTTGCCCCGCCCGGCGATCCTCCCTGTTCCGGCGATTTATTTCCCAGCTCGGCCGATAAAAATACCCTGTTCGCTCGGTAGGGAATTACCGCGATATGTCACGGAAAAGACTGCAGAAAAGCTGGGCAAAGCAGGGCGTGAATTTTCTATTTCGCTGTTAATACCCTGATAAGCAGGGAAATCCCCTTTCCAGAGACCGGTTCGCTCGGGACTGTCCCCTCAGCCAATTTTTTCAAGGCGTTATATGTTCTATCTATGAAAGTCTCATCTTGATGTCGGCACCATATCGGCACTGCGCTGAAAAAAATCGATAAGAGGTCTGCCAAGGCCAATGACACGGCAATCGCTCGATCGCGACCCCTTGCTGGCGGAGCACCCGCTTTGAGGCAATGTCTTTGCGCCTGTCTTGCGTAGACAGCTCGGCGCCACGGCCGATGACGTGCTCGACGCTCGCCCACCCTCATTTGCTCCTGCCTCTACAGCCGCACGTCAACCAGGCCCGCCAGATCAAATGCAACGCGGCAGATTTGCCATAGCTCATCGACATCGGGGTTAATCAGCGTCGTTGCCCGAAACACGTTGCCGCGTCGGCCCTCGACAATCACGTTGTAGCCGTCGAGCCAGGCCCCTTGCGACGACACCATCGGTGGCAACGACCAGAAATTCGCAGTGATCAGTGCGTCCTGGAGCCGCCGCCAGTCGCCGATCGGCAGCACCGCCTCAAATCTCTCCCCGATATTGAACCTCTGAGGATGGTAGACGCGGTGAACCACGACCGAGGACGCTAACAAGCACCATGACAAAGCAAGGTCCAAGTCGGCGCATCGGGCTCAACAAACGCGTCGCCTGCGGAGGGCTTTTGCCGCCCGTGATCAGCGTGATCACGATCACCGGAATCGGTGATCACCTTCAGCCGGAATGGCTGATCACGTTCACCGGAACGCGCACACACCGACCGTAGTTGACCGCCGAATAGTCCTGTCAAGCCGGCTCCGTGTGATCGGTGATGCCTGGGGCTCGACAGCTACGGACCGCTTCGAAGGCGACACCGGCCGTTCGGCCTTGGCGGCCCGAACTAGGTCACCGACTCATAAACCGCATCCAGATCCGTGCGGCGACGAGTTTGACGACGGCGAGGTAGTTGGCGTCGTGTTTTTCGAAGCGCGTAGCGACGGCTCTGAAATGTTTGATCTTGTTGAAGA
>Ga0209579_10000474_pt1 | contig 41204 bp, 28 predicted proteins | sample Coa_R1_2_FD_187152 | JGI IMG/M metagenome (GOLD analysis project Ga0209579, IMG submission 187152) | Surface soil microbial communities from Centralia Pennsylvania, which are recovering from an underground coalmine fire - Coalmine... | ecosystem: Environmental > Terrestrial > Soil >...
CAGCGAGTGGGGCCAGGTGATCCCCGATCCTCGTCTCGTTGCCGCCATCGTCGACCGGGTCACCTTCAACGCACACATCATCGAGACCGGGACCGAGAGCTTCCGGCTGCGCACGACGCGAACCCGCTTCCGGAGAGGTGGGGCCAAATCAGGCGAGCACGGTGGGGCCAATCTCGCTTGACAAACCCACAGGGAGCCACGAGTCGCGCGACTCATCTGCTTCGCGCAGAAGTTCGTGACCTCGGTGGGTCTATTGGACGCGCCGGTGAGGTGATGGTTCAAGATCTCGTCGTGCCAACGCGAACTGTCCGTCCGAATGTGCGGATCTCGGGAGCCGTGTCCTCCTGCCCAGCGAACGCGTAGTCGGGGAGGACCGCCGCCGCCTCGGCATCTCCTCCAGGTAGACGGTACGGCAGGCCTTCTTTGGGAGCCAAAAGGCCGAGGACCTCGTCGTATGGGTCGCCGCGGCGCAGTTCCCTCAGATTATCTCTCTGGGCTCGTCGCAGCGCACGAGCAGGTTGCACACGCGATGGAGCGGATCGTCCTTCCTCCCGCGGTAGTCCGATCGTTTCGTCTGAACGCGCGTTCGCACCAGGTCGACCATGCGGTGCACACCACGTGGTAGGGGTCGGCCACCCGGAGGGCGTGGGAGAGGTGCGGGCTCAAGCCCGAGCGGCAGGTGTCAGTCGGCCCGAATGGTCGATGCTCCGACCTGCGGGGTCCGCGCCAGCCACCGAAGAAGGCGCATGCTACGATCCTGAGCGCTAGAGAGGGAACGATGGCCGGGGTCCGAACAGCGAGCGGATCCGCCGCCATGACGATCTCCACACCCTCCGCAAACGCAAGCCGTGCGGCCGCGGACACCACGAGGACGTACTCCTGCGGGGGAGCCGCGCACGGAACCCTTGACCATTGCGCGGAACAGACGGGCCAGGTATCCTTGCTCTGGTTGGTGCGAGAGCGCCGGCGAGAAGGGCAAACCCATCGCGAGGTGGGGACGCAAAGTTTCGGGACTCTCGGAGTTGGCCGGGCTGCCGAATCGGGCTCGAGGTGCGACGCTTCCTTTCGGAGCTTCCCGGCTGATCGGGGATGGGGAGGGAAGCTGTATGGGGCACCGCACGGAGCGCGGGCGGGTCCGGGCGCGGATCACTCGCCCGCTGACCGTCCTGGCCACGGTCGTGATTGCAATAGTTGTTGCACTGCCGGTCGCCTCCGGCGTCTCGGTAAGGCCAATCCGTCCAGAAGGTATGTCGACCGCGCCGACGCGGCTGTCACTAGCGGATCTGGCATTGCACGTCGTCGGAGACTCGCTGGTGAATTCATCGGGTTCTGTGGTGCGTCTTCTTGGCGTGGACGCGTCGGGAACCGAATCTGCCTGTATACAAGACGACGGCTTCTCATGGGGACCATTCGACACAGCAGAAGCTCAGAGCATCGCGGCGTGGCAGGCCAATGCTGTCCGAGTACCGCTGAACGAGGACTGCTGGCTCGGTATCAATGGCGCACCGAGTACGTATTCCGGCGCTGCTTACCAGGAGGCGATCGAGAAGTGGGTAGCGGAACTCAACGCGGCAGGCTTAATCGCCATCCTCGACCTCCAATGGTCCGCGCCGGGCCAAATCGCCGCCAGCCAGGAATGGCCCATGGCCGACGCCGACCACTCCATCACTTTCTGGAAGCAGGTCGCCACTGCGTTCAAGGCTCGCCCACTTGTCGTGTTCGACCTTTTCAATGAACCTTCCCTCGGTCGGAACGACCCAAGTCCGAGCGACTGGACATGCTGGCTCAACGGCTGCAGGAGTACAACGCCGTACTGTCCGGCGAACGGCACGTCCGGCTGCTCGAGCGTCACTTACGAAGTGGCCGGCATGCAGCAGCTGGTCGACGCCGTGAGAAGCGCTGGTGCGAATCAGCCCCTCATGATCGGCGGTCTCGACTGGTCAGGTGCCCCGTGCAAGTCCGTCCCTGCCGACGGCAGTTGCGCGTGGCTCACCTTCGAACCGGCAGATCCACTCCATCAGCTGGTCGTCAGCTTTCACAACTACTACGACCACACGCACTGCGACACCCTCACATGCTGGAATGCAACCATTGCGCCGCTGGCTAAAGAAGCGCCGGTGGTGACCGGAGAATTGGGAGAAAAGAACTGCTCGGCCACATTCGTCGATCAGTACACGCAATGGGCGGATCTCCACGGGGTTTCTTACCTTGCTTGGACGTGGCAGCCGGACACGTTGGCGACAAGTTGTGGCACGGCCAACGTCCGGCTCTTGAGCAATTGGAGCGGTGCTCCGAGCACCGTGAACCCAGTGGCTCCCTTTTTCCGGACCCACCTCGTCCAAGAAGAGGCGCTAAACGGATCAGTTTGAGTGACCAGGCTCGGACGGCCACATGGACGATCAATTTGGCGAAGGTTTGACACGGTCCCGTTGAGCTGATCCACCTGATGTGTCTCCCAGTTCGTGGAGCGAAGTTGCGAGACTTGGCGGCTGATCCCGGAGGGGGGACAGCATGCCGCACACCTACGCCGCCCCGCAGTTCCGGACGATGGTCGTCGAGCAGTTGCGCCAGGGCCGCAAGGGCGAAGTCGTGGCGACCGAGCTCGGTGTCCATCCCGCCACGCTCTACCGCTGGAAGCGCCCGGTTCGTATCGACCGGGGTGAACTCGCCAGGACGCCGACCCAGGAGGCGGCACAGCTGCGCGCAGCCCGGCTGCGGATCGTCGAGCTCGAGGCAGAGCTGGCGACGGTGAGGCAGCCAACCGAGCTCTTAAGCAAGGGCCGAGTGGTGCGCCCAAGAGAGCTTATGGCCTCGTGGAGGCACTGGCTAAGGAGGGTCACGGGACAAAGCGCGTCTGCCGGCTGCTCGGCATTGCGCCTTCAGGGTGCATCATGTGGCGAGCGAAGCCGCTGAGCGCGGCGAGATCCGCCGCGCCTGGCTCACCGACACGCTCCGTGGGAACCACGAGACGTCTCGGGGCACCTACGGGTCACGTAGCATCCGTGCCAAGCTCGCCGATGCCTATGACCAGCGTATTAACAAGAAGCGCCTTGCGCTCTCCATCGGGACCGTCGGTGACGCGTTCGACAACGCCGTCGTCGAGAGCTTCTGGGGTCGAATGCAGACCGAGCTCTCCAACCGCAAGCGCTGGACGACTCGGGTGGACTGTCGACGGCGATCTTCCACTGGATAGAGGTCTCCTACAACCGGACCCCCGGGCATTCCAGCCTCAACATGCTGTCGCAGGTTGCCTATGAGTGGCTCCATGCCAACAACACCAGTGCCGCCTGGCTCGCAAGAGCGAGGTTCACGTTTAGGGGGTTACTTCAGGTGGATCAGCAACTCGGGTCCAGTCAGGATCAGCAGAGTAGCCCAATTTGCTCGAACAGGGCTTTGTACTTGCGAACGGTTCGGTCCCAAGTGTGCGGATCGGCAAATCTACGATATCGCAGCGTCGGGAGACGGCGGATGGCCGTCTGCAAGGCCTCCGGATCCCGCGGAGGCACGAGAATGGCTCCTTCATATTCCGCCACCGCAGCCGGGAGCCCGCCTACTTCCGTGATGACGAGTGGCAGGCCGTTGCTCATCGTGACGTGGGCTGGTGCGCTCGCCGACGACCGGTGATAGGGCAACACGACCGCATCGGCACCCGCGAAGTAGCCGACCACCTCGTCATCGCCGACGAACCGGTTCACCAGCGTGATTCGTTGACGGTAGGGGCTTGCTTCAATCATCCTGACAGGGAGATCCCAGCCCTCCCAGGTCTCCCCCACCACGGTGAGCCAAAAACCTTCGATCTCAGCCGGACCAAGCATCTCAAAGGCTCGCACCAGATCCTCGAGCCCCTTGAAGGGACGGATCACGCCGAAGAACAAGAGGTTGCAGCAGTCTGGGGGAGCTTCGCGCAAAGTCTGAATCGACGGGGTCCCGTACTCCCTTCTGGATGAGAAGTGATCGAGCGGACCGTGTGGGATCACTACGCATGGCACGGAGGCAAAGCCGTAGCGCGAGCGAAGCGGCTCACGATCCGCCTCCGAATGGATGACGAAGGCCGACGACATTCGCAGCAACAGTCGCCCCAACACAGACACCCACGTCTTCGCCAACGGGACGCGAGCTTCCCCCGTGTCTTGGATCTCGTGGAACTCGACGATGATCGGCGCTCCCAATATTCGTGCGACCAGCCCGATCGCAAGGTAGGTGTGCACCACCGTGCCCGTCCACCACTCAAAGATGACCACGTGAGGTCGCCATCTCACAAGAGCGCGAGCCGCAAGGAAGAGACTCGGCACCCAGAACCAGTCAACGCCCGGAAGGCTCGTCACTCTCGGGGAATACTCCACCCACGTCGGAATCCGTCCAACTCGGGCTCGTCCGGGATAGAAGACCTTGGGCAATAGCCGCCTCATGGGAAGCACGGCCACTCGAAACGACGCGGCGAGCGCGTTGGCGACCCGAACGGTGTAATGGCTCATCCCGCTGAGAAAGAGGGAACCCGCTCCGACCACAAGGACCCGTAGCTCGGGCGGATCCGTCCGCCCGTGCTCACGGACAGTGGGCACCGCGTTGTCAACGTAGGCTGTGTGCGCGCCTCGCTGTAGCTGTGAATTCTGCAGGGCCGAGCCACGGACTGGTCCGCGACCGCGTACACCTCTCGACCCGAACGCTCGTAACATTATCGTGCTCCCTCCTCAGAGACCATATCGGAGCGACATGTCATCCATCCTGGCGAAGGTTTGACCGGGTCACAGGCACCGAGATTGGCGTCCCAAACGAGCCGGAAAGCCTCCGATGACCGCGACCGAGCCGTCTTCTATGGACGCCAACCGCTCGTCGACCGTGGGCTCGGATAACCTTCCGTGGTGCTTGAGGCTGCTTCATTTGACTTCCCCACGGACTGCTCCCGATCAGACTCACCCCGGATGCCCGCGCCCTCTCGTGGAGCTCCGACCGAACTGGTTGTCTTCGGCCGTGCACTGCTCGACGCGGCCCCAGGTGAGCAGGCCCCGACTCCTGCTCATGCTCGTGACGGCCGCGACCGTCGTCGCGACCGTTGTAGGTGTCGCAGCATCGGTCAAACAAGCGGACGCCACGCCGCGCAAACTGTCCGGCCGGCATCCTACGGCGCCGGTCGTGCACGTTCATGAGAACTACTTGGTCGACCGCGGCGGGAAGACCATACGCCTACTCGGGGTCGACGCAGATGGGACCGAATCCGCATGCGTGAGGGGAAAGCACGTTTGGTGGGGCCCCCTAACCGGAAGTGAAGCTCGGACGATCTTCCGATGGGGAGCGGATGCGGTTCGCGTCCCGCTAAACGAGGATTGCTGGCTGGGGATCAACGGCCTGCCGAACAAATACTCGAGTGCTCGCTACCAGTCGGCCGTTGCGCGATGGGTTGCGGCGCTAAACTCGGCTGGCCTGATCGCCATTCTCGACCTTCAGTGGTCGGCCCCTGGCACCATCCCCTCGACGGGTCTCTGGCCGATGCCCGACGAGTCCCACTCCCCGCAATTCTGGCGGCAGGTTGCAAGGCGCTTCAGATCGAACCCTGGGGTCATCTTCGATTTGTTCAACGAGCCGGCGCTGGGCCTCAAGCATCCGACTACGTCCGACTGGATGTGTTGGCGAGTCGGCTGCAACGTGCAAGCCAGAGTCTGTACCCAACCCCATCATCAGGGCGTTTGCACTCAAGAGCGTTTCCAGTCAGCCGGCATGCAGCAGCTCATCAACTCGGTGCGGTACACGGGGGCAAAGCAGCCGGTCATGGCGGGTGGCCTGGAATGGGCGGGTGATCCTTGTGGCATTTATGATCTCGGCGGCAACGGGGGAACGTGCATGTGGCTGAAGTACCACCCACACGATCCCGCTCACCAGCTGGCTGCGAGCTTTCACACCTATACCACTACGTCGTGCAATACGGTCGCTTGCTGGAATGCCAGTGTGGCCCCGGTGGCACACTACTTTCCCCTCGTTACGGGCGAAGTCGGAGAGAAGGCCTGCTCCTCGAGCTATGTGACTTCCTACATGGACTGGGCGGACCGTCATGCGATCTCCTACCTCGTCTGGTCCTGGCAGCCCGGGAACGCCTCAGAGGGATGCGCCGACCAGGGGACGCGGCTAATCGATGGATGGGACGGCCGCACGAATACGGCGAGCCCAGCGCCGGCTGCGGCGCAGGCCCATCTGCGGGCAGCGCTTCGACGTCAAGGGAGTCGTTCCTGACTGACCCCGTGCTCGGCGGCCAGCCGCGAGTTGGATCTCCGCCTCGAACCCGAAGGGTCACTTCGCCCATTCGGCGCTCGGCTCCACATCGACCAGGTTCCGCAACTGCAAATCGGGCCATCTTGCTCGCTGGATGGGGCGTGGTTGTGCTGCTGGGGTTCTTCGCGATCATGCGTTTCGCTGCCTGGGATGCCGTCGAGCCGTTCGCCGTTGTCAACGCCCTCACCATGGTCGTGTACCTACCAGCGTGGGCAGTCATGGTCGGGGCCGCGACTACCCGACGCTGGGGGCTTTGTGGCGTCGCGACGCTGATCGTGGCCGCCCAACTGGCGTACGTCGCTCCGGAGCTCCTTGCTGCAACCCCGGTCCCAAACTGGGCTCGCCGGGCGCCGATCCTGCGCCTGTTCGACGCCAACGTCGACAAGAGCAAGCGCTTCGCCGACGGTTACTCTCCGGCGATCGAGCGCTATCACCCCGACGTCGTAACCCTGGAGGAGTTCACCCCAGGCAGCTTCCGTCGAATGCGAACGTCCGGTGTGCTGGCTCACTTTCCCTACAGTTGCAGTGCCCCGCGTTATGGTCCGAGCGGGTTTCTCGTCGCTTCACGGTTCCCGATGTCTCATTGTCGTGTGCGTACTGTCGAGTGGAAGGACGAACCTACGCCTTACATGGTGTCCGTAACGGTTCACGCGCGTGGTGGGCCGGTGCAACTCCAAGTCGTGCACACCCTGGCACCGCTCCCCGCCTACTGGAACGAGTGGGTGGCGGCCCTCAACGCGGTCGACAAGGTGGTGCAAGCGGAATCGAGGCGAGACCTGCTCATGGTCGGGGACTTCAACGCGACGTGGGACAACCGCGGGTTTGCGGTTCTGCTCTCGGACGGGGTGATCGATGCAGCCGCAGCCCGCGGGGAGCCATTCGCGATGACGTGGCCGAACGGCGCCCTCGTGCCTCCCTTCGTCAGGATCGACCATGTCCTCACGGGACACGGATTGTGCGTAACGAAACTAAACGACTACTCGGGATTCGGCAGCGATCACCACTACCTCACTGCCACAATTGCCGTTCACCGGTGATTCAGTGCGGTAGCGCCACCACCGACCCGAGCGCCCCGCTCTAACCTGATTACCGGCATTAGGCCGCCGAGGCGCCGGCAGTCGCAGCGCCGGCAGAATGGGCGAGGCCATGCGGCACTATTGCGATAGGCGGGCTCTCGCGTACTCGAACGGACCCCGCATCATTCCTCGACGGTGCTCCCTGAGCACTTCGCCCGGAAAGCTGTCGGTGATGCTTCGCAGCCGTAGACCATCGGGGTCGCGCAGCTCCTTCAGCGCCCGAGGCAGCAGTCGAAGAAGCGACGGCAAAAGGAGTGGTCGATCCCACAAGAGGCTGGTGTAGAAGGCGGACAGGCCACTCCCGTAGCCGTACAATTGGGAGCGGAAGCCCTGATAGTCGCGCCGGTGGAAATGCCGCGTAACCGCCGTCGGCTCGTAACGCACGACTCCTCCGGTCAGCAGGATCTCGGTCAGGGCCCGGGTGTCTTCTGCACCGAACGTGCGCGTTCCTGCCCCGAGCGCACGGTCGAAGCCGCCGAGCTTTGCAATCTTGGAGGCCCTCATCGCCATGTTGCCTCCGGTGCCGAACGGCGGCAGAGGAAAGAGCGGGTTGTGTTGATCCCGAGTTCCCGGAGAGAAGACGGCAGGAGTGAACCCTCGCCCTTTGCTGTGGCCGCCGTACTCCTCGAACCAGTATTGTGCGAGCGTCTCAAGCTCGCCGGGCAACATCACACCACAGACGGCGGCAGCCTCCGGCTCCTGCAAGAAGCCGTCGACGATCCCGCACAGCCAGTGCGGATCGGCCACTTCATCGTCGTCGATCCACGCGACGAGTTCCGTCGTCACCTCTCGAAGGGATCGGTTTCGAGCGTTGGACAAGCCACGGCGGGGCTCGAACACATAGCGCGTCGGAAACGGTCCGGCACTGCCCGCTGCCGCCGCCGCCAGTCTGGAAGCGTCGGTCGACGATGCGTTGTCGACGACCAGCAGGTGCGTTCGGGGATACGACTGCGCCTGCAGGCTCTGCAGGCACCTCGCCAGTCCTTCAGGTTGGTCCCTCGTGCAGACGACCGCCGTCACCGTGGGCCCGGCTTCGAGGATGGTCTGGCGACGGAGAAGGTAGGGAGGCGTCCCAGTGGGCTGGTAACCGGAAGTCAGCAACCCCGTCGCGTCGTCTGGTACCGGCACGCCGGCCGCGCGAAGACGGTCGCGTATGAGGAGCGCGACGTCGTCCGGTACGGACTCGACGACAGCAACCGGTTCAATCTCGTCAACGCCGAACCGAAGCCGCATCGACCCGACGGGTTCCTCGAACACCCGCAGGAGGACCCAGGCACCGCCGTAGCGTCGACCAGTCTCGTCGTGCGCGTTGAGCATCGGTACCGGACAGGCAATATCGATGTCAAGGACCATCCAGGGACGCCATGACGGTCCTGAACTCTTGTCCTGCGACCCGACCGCAGCTGGGTGCTCGCCGCAGTGAGCCCTCGCCGTCATGGAACGACAGGGCCTACCACTGCATAGGCCGATCCTCTTTGACCTTCGGCGTCAGTGGCGGTCACGACGACTTCGATATCGAAGCCGATGTCGGCTGCCCGCAAGTGGTAGGTGGGGTTCAGCGCGCCTGGAATGGCGTTGCACCCGGCTCCGGGTGACGCTCCGCACAACTCCCACTGGTACGAGAAGGAGAGATGGTCGGGGCTCCTCCATGCCCCGATGCGCGCAAAGACGTTCGAACCGACGGTAGCCGATCCTCCTATGGTGGGTGCCTGCACGTTCACGGGCGGCGGGGGCGGTCCCACCGGCCCATATGCAGCCGATACCGCTCGCGTCGACGACCCCTCCTGGTCGACCGCCGTCACAACCAGCGAGACGAAGTGTCCGACCAAGCTCGAGTCCAAGCGGAGATTCGCCTTGGTCTTACCTTGGATCGGCGCGCATACCGAGCTGGAGCTGGCGCACTCTTGCCACTGATAATGGTAGGTCAGGTTGTCTGGGGAGCTCCACTTTCCGACCTTGGACGTGACGACTCCTCCGTCCTCCGCGACCCCAAGAACGGTCGGCGCCCCCGCGTTCCGAGGGGGTGGCGGCTGGCTGACGATGGCCGTCAACGCGGACGAGGCCTCGCGAACCCGACCCGTCGTGTCCTCCACGTGTACGACGACGGTCAACCGATGTCCAATATCGGGGGATCGAGGTTCGAAGTTCTGATGCGTTGCACCCGGTATCGGGACGCAACCCTTCCCTGAAGCATCGCACAGCTCCCACTGGTACTTGAACTTCAGAGGGTTGAGGCTCGACCATGTGCCTCGATTGGCCGAGAGCCGTTGACCATCCTGGGGAGTTCCGGCGATGGACGGGGGGACGGAGTCGAGGAAAACGGACACCAGCTTGAACAGCACGGCCGTGGAGGTGCGTTGCACCACCTGCCACTGCCCAGAGTGGAGGAACTGGTTCTCAAGTGCGGCATACTCCGCCTTCGTCGCGTATCCAAGCTCTTCGGCGGCAGCCTCCGGCCCGCTTCCCATAATCACGTAGTACTTGTGACCGCGCAATCCCCAGGTGCTCCCAGGGATCCGGCTCACCATGAATTGGTCGTAGCTGGTGACCGCGTTGAAACGATTTAGATGTTTCTGGGAGGAACCCTTCGCATACCCGACATACGGATAGTCCCGAAAAGTCAAGAGGTTGTATCGAGCGCTCGATCTGACCGGCAGATAATCGCCACCAATCGTGTAGAGCCGCGACCCAGGTGGCGCGACGCGCTCGAACGTCTGGGCGGCCCGGAGATCTCCTGGACGGATGGCATGGATGAAGTCGAGGCCGTAGTCGATGAACAGATAGGCGACGAGCAGAAGCGGGAGCGAGACTACCGGCAACCAGTACAACCGAGGTGCCGTGGCTCCATTCCAGTCCGCGGCGAGCATAGCGAGCCACGGCAACGCGAAAAGGACGACGCGAAAGACCCCTTCGTTGCCATAACTTTGGGCAACGAGGAGGCCCAGACCACTCGCCGCACAGAGTGCAAGGGCGATATGGACCTTCGTCCTTCGCTGCAACAGGACAAGTCCCGCCAGAATCAAAAGGAGAGCGACCTCGGCTGCCATCGCATAGGCGTTATCGTGGATGAGGGAGCGCTTGTGGACCGATGGTGAGACAAAGCCATTGGTGAGCACATTGGTCGTGAAGGCTCCGATCTGGTTGAAGCTGAAATAGCGCTGCACCGTGGAGGTGTGGAGGAGCGCCCAACCGGCTGCTGCGGCGAGCGAAACGACGGGGACCATCCGCGACCGACACAAGCCGAAGAGCACCAGGATGACCGTCGCGCCAGTAATCATGTAAGGGCTGAGCTGATGAGTCACGGCGATGGCCACGATCATGGTGATGACGAGGGCCCAATCGACAGCGCCCAACCTTCGAGGCTCTTCTCTTCGCCGGTACACCGCAGCGAAGACTGCGATCGCGAGAAAGAAGCCGGTTGACTGAGGTGAGAAATAATCCTGTCCGATCATGTTCCCGACTACGACGATCGCCGCCGCGAGCCATGCTCTTCGGGAACTCCCCAAGACACGGAATGCAAGTCTCTGGACCACGAATACCGTGGCGACGTCGATTGCTGCGGGCCACCATCGGGCGATCGCGGTCGCATTGTGTACGCCCAAGGCATGACATAGCCAGGCCACGCCGGCGAAGAGGCTCGGCCAGGCCTGGTAGATGTCGATCCTCGGGTTGACCGTACCATGCGCTAGGACGTACTCCACCAGGCCGAGGTGCTTGTACGTCCAGTCATATCGTGGCAGGGAGTACACGATCGCCGGCGTGAGGGTGACCGTCGCCTGCAAGATGGCCACAGACGTCCCGGCGACCCAACCGGCAACGACCAATCCCACGACCACCGCCACGACGACGCAGGCCATGCCGGCGTACCACGCGGGCGGGAGCGCGCCGAGCATTGCCCTTGGTCCGTGCGGAATGAAGTGCTGTCGCGTCCCCGCAGCCGCCAGGCAAACGAGAAGTCCCACTACTGCGAGCGCGAGCGCGAGTACGCTCAGCCGTTTCCTTGATCCAGGATCTACGGACAGTGTCTCCTCTCTCTGCGCTCGTTCCTTCGACAGCGTCCCCTCCGTCGCTACCTGGACAGATTGATAGACGTGGCGTGGGCGGCCCCGATGCCCCGGCGCGATTCGAGCGAAGACGGTGCGGACGATCTCCCAGAGGTTGAGACAGGCGGCCGCGATTACTGCAATGGCGAACACCGGGACTCCAGCTGACCAGGTCTTCGTCTCAACCAGGACGAACCCGACGAGCAGCACGAGGCTCAAACCCAAAGGAGCGCTGAATGCGAGAGCAGGCCATCGCCCTCGCCGGACGGCGATCACACAAGCGGATCCGAACCCGATTAAGGCGAAAAGGACAAAGCCCGTTTCCTTGGCCGGGCCACTCCTGAAGGCCCAGCCGAGCACGCCGACGAGGAGGACAATCAAGGATGCGACCGCCACCGGGACTCGGGAGGGGTCCCACGCCTTGCTCCTAGTGGTCGCGGCGGTCGACGGAGAGATCCTCTTGGGCGGGCTCACCACCGCCAACGATGACGTCGACGTCTGCATTTCGTCTTCAATCACCGCCGGCCTCTCCTCGTATTCCTCGAGTGGGGTCGTCCTGGATCGCGCCTCCAGGCAGTCGGTCGAACCGCCATCCCGAGATCGGCAGTCGCCTCCCTCCGCGCCGGCACAAACTAGCAGCAACGTCGGAACCAGTGGCCCCGGGACCGTCGATGCCGGACGCAACCACCCGGTTCAATCCGTCTATGCTTCGCTTAGTCCGGTGGCACATTCCAAGCCCCTCGCACCTTTCCTGCCATCGGCTGATGTCCAGGAACTCAATTTCGATAATGAAATCCAATGGCTGATCGAGATATGGGCAGGAGCTAAGTGATTATCTCTTATAGCCGGAAGCTTGTCTTCGTTCATATCCATAAGACGGGCGGCGATTCGATTACTGCAGCTCTCCTGCCAATGCTGTTTCGTTCCGATATCGTCCTCAAGAACGATCTGCAGGCTTGGCTGCAGAAGCTCCGTCTCGGACGGAGTCACCCTGAGTTGGCAGCCCTTCGGAAGCACAGTCCGGCAGTGGCCATCGCCCAAGTGGTTCCGGCGGAATTTTGGGCGAGTTCGTTCAAATTCGCATTCACGCGGCATCCCATCGGCAGAACTGTGTCCCTGTACAAGTTCGCCCTCCGCAAGGCGCGGGAGCGGCGCAGGTTCGTTCCGCGGAACGCTTGGTACCTCAGCCCTCCCGGACGCAGGACGGACCCCCTCCATTGGCATTCCGTGGAGGCGTTCCTCGACACCGAATCCTTCTCCGATTTCATCCGCCACCCACTTCTCCAGAATGATCTCACGATGCGCCCCCAGTGGCATTCCGTCAGCGACGGAACCGGTCGGATGTTGGTCGACTTCGTGGGTCGCTTCGAGAGACTGCAGGAAGACTTTCACGAGGTCCAGGACCACCTCGGACTGCCACGCACGACTCTCGAGTGGCGCAATTCTTCTCGCGATGTGATCGCGGCAACAATCAAAATTACTACGGAGGACCGCGAGTACCTGGCAGACCGATTTCGAGTCGACTTCGACCACTTCGGGTACGACCCCTCGATCGACTCGTGACCCATTACGACGATCAGAGGTGACTCGTTCGACACCTCAGAGGCGGTAGCCGAGCGCGGCGGCTTCTCCGCGCACCACGGGCTCGATCTCGCGAATTTCCGCTTCCAGGTTGCGCCATTTCTCGCCATGGGGATCGGTGAAGGTGTTTACAACGGGCAGCGTCCGTTCGAACTGTTCGAACGGACTCGGCTCCAACCCGGCCCAGTGCGCGATTCTCCGTAGAACCTCACCTGGGTGCGCAACCAGGTCCTCGTAGGCCACCACGACAGTACGATTCTTATCGGAGGGCAAGTCGCGTTGACAGAACCGATTATAGAGCAACCACTGGCGTGCACACACTTCCATAAGCGGCGCGCCGTTCAGGCTCTCCCATCCTGGAATAAGACCGAAGCTCCACCAGCGAGGTTCATACCCGGCTAGTTCGAACCCCTCTGGAAACGGGAAACGGCGGAACTCTCTCGACTCCGTCCATCCGGTGTAGATCGAGGCTATCGTCTGCCGTGGATCTCTCGTGATATAGATGTATATGGCGTCCGGAAACACGCGCTCCAATAGCTGGATTTTGAAGCAGTTGACGGGAGTCTTCTCTACGATTCTGAATTCGTCGACCTTCTTCTTCTGCCCCCTCCGACTATAGATCGAGGCAAGTCGCAGCTTCGAGATGCCAGGCAGCTGCATCACCTCTTGGCCCAGACGAGTTCTCAAGAATGCTGAGGCGCCTCTTGACAGGCTGAAATGCCCGCTGCCTGCGTTTCCAACCGACTCGGCGAAGACCTGCGCGATGGCCGTAATCGTCTGTTCGTTTACGTCATCACTTTCGACTACGTCTGATGCGCCGGGCGTCATCTTCACCGGAAGGAACCCCTCGATGATCCCCCCGCTCTCACGATAGAGGCTCCACAGGTCCGGGTGCCCTGACAGCGCGTTGAACAGCATCGTCGTCCCCGAGCGAGGTGCGCCCAGCAGAATGATCGGACGTCGAATGCCCAACGTGATCACGCCCTCCACGGCTCAACACGTCGATGAGGCGCGATCCACGCCCGCCTGCCATTCGGCAAGTTTGGATGGTTGGGTGTACCTGCCACACAGCAGCTTGCCGAAGGTCGCCAACTCCCAGAGGCGTTGGCGAAGTCGCCTCGCCGACACTCAAGGCTACCGTCCACGACGTCTAATCCTCCAGGCACTGAGCCGTCGCGGCTACGGGTTCGACCAAACGATGGCCATTCCGCTTCCGTGAGTGTCTGAGCGAGACAGCAATCACGGTCACCGCGCCGCACAACGCGACGACTCGGGCTACCGTTCCAATCCCACCGCCAGGGATAAAGGCCGTCACGATGCAGCCGGCAACGATCATCCACATCGACAACTCGCTTCGGAGCCGATCCGGCAAGCGGTCTGCCTCGCTCCTCACCAGCACCCCTGATAACCACGCCTGGCATGCGTACGAGACCAGGGTCGCAGCGGCCGAGCCTATGAGCCCGAAGCGCGGAACCCAGAGGACATTAAGGCCGATGTTGAGAGCGGCACAGGTGAAGGTCGATGCGGCCAGGCGGCCCGATTTGCCGTGAGCCAAAAGCGTTCGGGTATTGGCGAGTGCCACGGAATACGGGAGCGCCGTCGGCACGATAAGCACCGTCACGAGAACGAGCGTGTCGGACCGGTACGACTGTGGCGACGCCAGGATCAGCAGAAAGGGAACCGCGAGGGACACTGCGAGGACGGAGGGCGAAAGCAGCCCCATCAGTCTCCGCTGTACCTGCGCAAGTACGGTCCGCCGTTGCGTCACGTCATGGATGGCAAACACCCGTGGCATCCAGGCCTGGTTGAGTTGGGACGTCACATTAATCGCCATTGCGCCCACTGCGTATGCCACCGCGTAACGAGCTTGAGCGATGGAGCCTAAATCTCGTTGGACTACGAACCGGTCACCCGACCACAAGAGGAAGTTGGCCAGCTGATTGGGAACGAGGGGCAACGAGAAGGAGAGCGCTCGTCCAAGGGTCCCCACCTGCATAGTACGAGCGAAACGGGGACGTACGAATCCCAATGCAATGAGAGCCGCTGCCACCTGGCCGATGAGCAGCCCGACGATGTACTCGCGGGCGGAGTGACCGTTGGCAAGCAGCAGTAGTACTCCGATCACCTGGGCGCCGACAGATTGCACCAGTACGACGGCCATGAACGGTCGCAAACGATCGGCTGATCGGAGGAAGCCGAGACAGATCAACGTAATTGCGGCGGCTCCACTCCACGCCGACATGAGCTCCATAGCCCATGGAAAGCGGCTTGCACTCACAACTCCGGCCCATTCGTGCGCAGAGGCGGCAAGACCCGCGCTCAACAAGAAGATGCAGACGGATACGACTGCGATCATTTCCCGCGCATGCCGCGGACCACTCCTCTTTGGAAACTCTCGTTGAACCGCCGTCTGCATACCGAAGGCAAGGACGATATACATGATCCACGAGACCGCAACGGCGAGGGAGACGACGCCGAACTCCCTCCGACCCATCAAACGCGTCAGGGCTGGCAAGAACAGCGCACTGACGGCTAGCGGTATGACGCCACCGAGCACGTAAACGAAGTCTCGACCGAACATGTTCTTGACTGCAACGTGCTCGTCTCCGCTTGTTTCGAAGTTGGACTGGAGGTGCGTCGCAGTCTTCTTGATTCCATGCCGCCGAACCTCCGGGGGCACCTCCGGAGCCCACTCTTGTGGCACTTGCTGGTGAGTGCTCGGCGGAGGCAAGGCTATCGGCTAGCGTCGGGGATTACGCTGCCTTCGCGAAGGCAGGTGATAATGCGATCAGCGGCCTCGTCAGGGTCGACTTGCGTCGTGTCTATGTGCAGCTCGGGATCGATAGGGTCTTCATATGGGGAGTCAACACCCGTGAAGTTTTGGATCTCGCCTCGCTGCGCTTTGAGATAAAGGCCCTTCGGGTCCCTCGCCGCCGCGACTTCGAAGGGAGCGTCGACAAAAACCTCGTAGAAGGTAGCGGGATCGAACAGGTCCCGAACCATCCTCCGTTCCGCTCGAAACGGTGAGATGAAGGCTGCGATCACGATCAATCCCGCTTGGGTCATCAGCCGACAAACCTCGCCGACTCTTCGAATGTTCTCCACTCGCTCTGCGTCGGTGAACCCGAGGTCGCGGTTTAGTCCGTGACGGACGTTGTCGCCGTCCAGCGTGAAAGTGTGGATGCCGCGAGCGTGCAACTTCTTCTCAAGAACATTGGCGATCGTTGACTTTCCGGCTCCTGAGAGGCCGGTCAACCAAATCACCGCAGGGCGGTGTCCCTTAAGATTCGCATGCGCCTCGGCACTGACCTCGAGGTTCTGCCAGTGAAGGTTTTGTGCCCGGCGAAGCCCGAAGTGGATGATCCCTGCGCCGACGGTGTCATTGCTGAGACGATCTACGAGGATGAAGCCCCCCATATCCCGGTTCACGGTGTAGGGGTCAAAGACCACGAGCTGATCCAGCGCAAGGTTGCACACGCCAATCTCGTTAAGGGTGAGCGTGTTCGCAGCCAAGTGTTCCGAGGTTTCAACGTTAAGTCGGTATTTGGGCCGTGCGGGCACGGCATTGACAGTGCGCGTACCAAGTTTGAGCATGTATCGCCGTCCAGGCAGCATTGGCTGCTCATGCATCCAGACGATGTGGGCCTCGACTTGGTCCGACACAGAAGCCGGCGCACGCGCGCTGCAGATCAGATCCCCGCGACTCACATCGACGTGGTCCCCCAGCGTCAAGGTAACGGACTGGCCCACCTCCGCACAGGCGAGATCACCGTTGGCCGTAACGATGCGATCCACTACGGACTCCCTGTTCGACGGCAACACGAGAACACGGTCTCCGGGCCGTACCGTACCTCCAACGATGGTTCCCGAGAAGCCGCGGAAGTCTCCGTTCGGTCGATTCACCCACTGGACCGGGAACCGGAACGCTCCAGACGCCGCGCGGTCCCGGACGGGCGCCTCTTCTAGACAGCGCATCAGATGGGGACCCATATACCAGGGCGTCTTCGGGCTTGGACCAAGCAGGTTGTCTCCGACAAGGGCTGAGATCGGAACACAGGAGACGCTGCCAATCCCGATTGCCCCCGCAAAGGAGCGGTACTCCTCCTCGATCGCTCTGAAGCACTGTTCGTCATACCCGACCAGGTCCAATTTGTTAACCGCGAGGACCACCTTCGGAATGCCCATGAGCGACACGATGTAACTGTGCCGACGCGTCTGGGAAAGCACGCCTTTGCGTGCATCAATCAGAATGACTGCGAGGTCGGCCGTCGAAGCACCCGTGACCATATTGCGCGTGTACTGTTCGTGACCCGGGGTGTCGGCGACGATGAATTGTCGACGCGCCGTCGTGAAATACCGGTATGCGACGTCGATGGTGATGCCCTGCTCTCGTTCCGCCTGGAGACCGTCCACGAGCAACGCGAAGTCGAGTGCGTCTCCTTGAGTCCCGATGCGCTGCGAGTCTGCCTCGAGCGCAGCCAGGTGATCGTCGAGCAGGAGCTTCGATTCATAAAGAAGCCGTCCGATGAGCGTCGACTTGCCGTCATCGACGGACCCACAGGTGATGAAGCGCAGCGTGGTCTTCTGCTCGTGCTCTTCGAGATGGCGGTCTAGATCGATGACCGAGCTCGGTACGGCGGTCATCAGAAGTAGCCTTCCTGTTTCTTTTTCTCCATCGATCCCGTCTCGTCAAAGTCGATGACGCGGCCCTGGCGCTCTGACCTCGTCGTACGCAGCATTTCCTCAATTATCGCTCTCACGTTGTTGGCGGAGGACTCAATGGCTCCACTCAAGGGATAGCACCCGAGCGTCCGGAACCTCACGCGCCGGAGCTTCGGCGTCTCTCCGTCACGGAGTGGCATCCGTGCATCGTCGACCATGATGAGAACGCCGTCGCGTTCGACGATCGGCCGCTCCTTCGCGAAATACAGCGGAACGATCGGAATCTTCTCTCGGTAGATGTAGAGCCAAATATCGAATTCCGTCCAGTTGGACAGCGGAAAGACGCGCACACTCTCCCCGGGGCGCACGCGCGCGTTGTAGAGCTGCCAGAGCTCTGGACGCTGCCGCTTGGGGTCCCAACGGTGCTGCTCCGAGCGGAACGAGAACACCCGCTCCTTTGCCCGCGACCGTTCCTCGTCTCGGCGAGCGCCACCGAATGCGAGGTCGAAGCTGTACTTGTCGAGCGCCTGCTTGAGGCCCTCGGTCTTCCAGATCGCGGTGTGCATCGCCGAGCCATGCGTGAACGGATTGATCCTCGCGGCCAGGGCCTCCGGGTTCTGGTGGACGAGGAGCTCGACACCAGGTTCTCGTGCAACTTCTGAGCGGAACGCGTACATGTCCCGGAACTTCCAGGTCGTGTCGACATGAAGCAGTGGGAAGGGCAGTGCGCCCGGAAAGAAGGCCTTCTTGGCGAGGTGCAGCATCACCGAGCTGTCCTTGCCCATGGAGTACAGCATGACGGGGTTGGCGCTTTCGGCAACAGCCTCGCGAAGGATGTGGATCGCCTCCCCTTCGAGGCGATCGAGATGGCTGAGGCTCACGCGTTCGGTTCCAGGACGTTCGTCCGGGTAGCGGGGTGACGGTAGATGTGGGCGGTGGGTTCGAGACGCGTGAAACGCTCGCGGATGATCACCTTGAGGACTCGCAACCCATCGCGCACCGGATGGAGGTTCGAGTTCCCATTGATGCGCTCGCCCTCGAAGCTCGGTACCTCGGCTACCTTCAGACCGAGCTTCGCGACTCGGATGTTGATCAGGGTCTCAACCTCGAACCCCGGGCAATCCACGAGAAGCGAGTCGAGGCACGTAACGCGGAATGCATTGAAGCCATAACACAGGTCGGTGTACTTCGTCCCGTAGAGCAGGTTCACGGCTACGCTCAGGAGCCGGTTGCCGGTCCGCCTCAGCCAGGTCAGATCCCCGCTCCCTCCGCCCGGGAGATAGCGGGAGCCCTTGGCGAAGTCGGCACCGTCGACGAGTGCCCGGACGAACCGGGGGATCTCCTTGGGGTCGGTCGAGCCGTCCGCGTCCATCATGACGATGACGTTGCCGGTGCAGGCCGCGAACCCGCAGGCGAGCGCGTCCCCCTTGCCCCTGTGTCCTTGGAGGACCACGCGAATGTCCGGCCGGAGCCGCTTGGCCACCTCGATGGTGTCGTCGACCGAGTGTCCGTCGACGAGCACCACCTCATGCAGTCCGGCTGGGAACTCGGCGAACACGTGCGGCAGGTTGTCCGCCTCGTTCAGAGTCGGGATGACGACGCTGACGCGTTCCGCTCGCAACAGCTCTTCTCCCGCGTCGCTCTCGGTCGGATCGGCAAACGGGCGTAACTCGTGAAGCCGAGTGTCACAATTGGCGTTCACGCTATGCAACCGATCGTGGGTTCGGATGCCCCCGCTCATATCACTCCCAGCCCTGGCCCAGGGTTGACTCAGCGATGCGGGTAACGGTACACCTGCGGACGTGATTCCACAACTGGACGCCCCGCACAATTGACCCGGTGCCGAGACACCGTGACAAGCGCGATCGCATTGCGCTTTGGTGTCGACCTGCGTTGGTCCATATGTCACGAAGAGGTGAACCGCAGGCGTCCCGGCCCACCTGATTGTCAGGTTCAGGAAGGCTGCAGGTAACCCGCGTGACGCAAGAGTTCGGTGGGCATGACGATGATGTTCTTTCGGGACGGAACGATCCCACGGGCCAAGGTTGGGAAGGCTTAGACGACCACGACTTCGCAGCCCGCCTTGCCACCGGGGCGGGCGAGCTGCTCCTCGGGCTCCGCGCACGTCCAGCTGGGGCGGGGAACCTCGGAGAGGAAGGTGACCTGCATTCCAACGAGTACCTCCTTCGCGCTATAAGAGAGCACCGGTCGGGGGACCAGATACTCTCAGAGGAGTCTGAGGATGATCCCGTGCGGCTAGAGGCTCGGCGGGTATGGATCATCGACCCGCTAGACGGCACCCGCGAGTACACCGAGGCTGGACGCACCGATTGGGCCGTCCACGTCGCACTCTGGGAGGACGACGCGTTGGCGGCCGGGGCCGTGGCCCTCCCGGCCCGTGGACTCCTGCTCCGGGACGACGATCCTGCGCGCCCCTCCGGCGAGGCGTCGACCGCCCCACGGGTGGTCGTCAGTCGGACTCGGCCCCCAGCGATCGCGCTCGACATCGCAGCCGTCCTCGGTGGCTCCATCTTCCCGCTTGGTTCGGCCGGTGCCAAGACGGCGGCTGTGGTCCTCGGAGAAGCCGAGGCGTACGTGCATGCGGGAGGCCAATACGAGTGGGACTCGGCGGCTCCAGTCGCCGTCGCAGTCGCGGCTGGTCTGCACGCGTCGCGCATCGACGGTTCGCCGCTTGTCTACAACCGAAGCGACCCTCGCCTTCCCGACCTCCTCATCTGCCGCCCGGAACTCGCCGAGCCCATCATCGAAACGGTCATGCGTCGAAGCGCAGCGGGGCGGGCAGACGATTGACCGGTGGCCCGGCCGTTGCGCTATGGGGGAGCGCCCACGGCCGGCCACCGGTGATTCGGCGGCGTGACCGGGGCGCCGCCCCCAGTTGCGCCCTGTGGCTCAGCCGGCGGCGCCGGCTGCGACCGCCTCCGCCCAGGTGTAGAAGAGCGACGGGACGTCCGCGGAGTCCTGCACTGCCACGAAGAGCTCCGTCATCCGCTGGAGCCCTGTCGACTGCGAGACGTCGCCCGCACCCATGACGAGGGTCCCGCCCTTGTTGTTCAAGATGTTGCGACGGTGGCCCCAGCAGCCCGAAGCCGTCGGGCTCGTGCAGTCGATGTTGTAACCCCCGTACCCGTCGAGGTACATCCATGTGTAATTCGAGTCGAGCGCGTTCAGGACGCCGCTCGCGTAGTTCGACCCCCACCAGTCGGACGTTGCGATCGCGGCGAAGTTGAACTCCGGATCGCCGCCGGCCGAGGCACCGCTCTGCGCGTAGCTGTCAACGAGTGAGGACAGGCCCACTGCCGGCGGAAGCCCGCGGCTGACACGCTCAATGTCCGTGATGACGAAGAGCTGCTCCTCAGGCGAGAGCGACGACCAGTTCGACGGGAGCCGGATGGCACCCAGTCCCTGCGTCGCTCGGGCGTAGTTGGTCGCCTCGATCTCTGCGGTGAGGCACTGCGACGTCGAAGGCTCCGGGATCCATGCGGTCTGCCCCATCAACCAGCAAGGCAACGACGAGGAGTAGGAGCCACCCTTCACGAACGTGTAGGGCGGGTTCGGCGGGATGTTCGCAGGCGGGTCGGCGAGGGCATTGGATGTCCCCGAAGGGGCCGGCGGGGGCGGCGGGGGCGGCGGGGGCGGCGGAGAGGGTGGAGTGGCCGGCACGGCCCGCGTGGCCCTGCCCATGAAGGCCGCTCCGCCGAAGGTGAAGACGCCACCGTCTCGGGCCACTTCCCAGTAGCCCCTGCCCTGCGGTGTTGCGGTCACGCCCGAGATCGGTGCCGCAAGCGCGTGGCCGCCCATCGACCCCGCGTAGTGCGCACCACCGAAGGCGAAGATGCCACCGTCTGAGCCGACCTCCCAGTATCCGTTTCCGCTCGGCGTCGGCGCGAACCCGACGACCGGGGCCACGAGCGGATGCCCACCCATCGAGCCGTGGTAGCGCGCGTCGCCGAAGGCGAAGATGCCGCCGTCGCGCGCGACCTCCCAGTAACCCTTGCCGTCGGGCGTCGGCGCGAACCCGACGACCGGGGCCGCGAGCGGGTGGCCACCCATCGACCCGTAGTAACGCGCGTCGCCGAAGGCGAAGATGCCGCCGTCGCGCGCGACCTCCCAGTAACCGTTGCCGTCGGGCGTCGGCGCGATACCGACAACCGGCGCCGCGAGCCGATGCCCGCCCATCGAGCCGTAGTAGTTCGCGTCGAACGCGAAGATGCCGCCGTCAGAGGCGGCCTCCCAGTATCCGCTCGTCGAGGTGTCTGGTGCGACTCCGATCACCGGCCTCGCAAGCGGGTGGCCCGCCATCGACCCGACGAACGACGCGTCGCCCGCTGCAAAGATCCCGCCACCGGACGCCACCTCCCAGTAGCCCGTTCCGTGGCGGTTCGACGCGAGACCGATGATTGTGCCCGACAAGGTCTCGGTCGTCGTGATCTTCGCGATCTGGTTCGATCCCGTCTTTGGCGACTGGTTCGGCTGAAACGTCGACACGACCGCCGCGTCACGGACGGCGGTGCGTCCGGGAGCGGACGCGGTGGTGACGGCGAACGCAATCGGCGACACCGCCCCGCCCAGAACGAGTCCCGAGGCGACAGCGCCGACCAACAACCTCCCTCGGCGCGCGCTTGGCCCACTCCATCGAAGCAGTCCGATCCCCATTTCGGCGCTTTCCCTTCATCCCCACCCTCCGGGTGAGCCGGGAAACGCCGACTGGAAGCATGTGCCGCGCACCGCACCGATTCGGCAGTCCGGCTGACTCAGAGAGTCCCGTGACTTTGCGCCCCCACTTCGCAGTGGGTTTGCCCTTTCGTCGGTGCCGCATCAGCGTGCACCGATTGATGAGAGGTTATCGCATGCTCGTTGTCGGCTGCAAGGGACGGTCGTTTCGGCCCAGGTGGGGGGGAAATTTGGCCAGCGATTCGTGGATTAACCCCCGCTTCTTGCTCCCCCGCCACAGGCCGCATGGCTGGGGCATCCACTTGCAAGCTTTCCGGTGATCTCAGGTATGCAACCCACGTGTTGTCCCATTGTTGATAAACGGCGGAGCCGCTCTTGATCGGGTGAAACGAGGATGTCACCGCCGACTGACCACAGTCGGCGTGCGTCATACGCGGTCGGCCTAGCGGGGGAAACGTTGCCCGGCCAGTTGGCGAGATCGCGAGGCGCACCGCGGGGAACGACGGAGGACACAAGGGACCATGGCTGGGCGAAGGGGTTTCGGAGCAAGTTCGGGGAAACACCGCGCGCCACGACGTTGGCACCGGAACCTCCCGAGAGCGGTGAGCGCGCTCGGTGCTCTCGTGCTGTTGGGCGGCACCGTCATGGTCACGCTTTCGCCTGGAGCGGGCGCTGCGGGCGGCACAACCGTCTACTCGCTCACAAACTTCACAGGCACCGGCCACACAATCACCGGAAACCTCCAGGGGACGAAGAGTCACACAACAACAACCGGGGCGATGGCCAAGTGCGGAACGGGCAGCTCCAGCAACTGCACCCAATACCCGAATAAGGATGCCGCCTGGCTCACACCACACAAGCTGGCAGCGATCAAGGGCAACGCGACAAAGGACTTCTTCTTCACCGTCGTCGCACCGGGCACAAAGAACACACCCAACGACGGGGGGACGGCCAACCTCTCCTGGAACGCCACGTACCACACAGGGGGTACTTGGACACAGCGTGAATTCCACATCACATCGACAGGCTTGAAGTGGAAGCCGGTCGCCACGACGATTCACGCGTACGACACCACTGACATGGAGTTACAACTGGCGCCGTACCAAACAACGCCGAACAACGGTGGTGAGTACCAGATCGCGGTTTGCCCGGTCCCGGCGAGTCCGACCTCGGGAACAGGGGCGCCGGGTGTTACAAGCGGCACATGCGTCAAGTCGAAGAACTTCAAAACGACAACGAAGGCGACATCCAAAGTCACGACCAGCATCAATTCTCCGTCGACAACCAAGCTCGGGCACGAATGGTCCGACAAGGCGACCGTGAGTGGGAACTCAACAGGCGGGACCCCGACGGGGACAGTGACCTTCTACCTCTGCAAGGTCTCGACATCGACCGGACAGACCGGGACGTGCCCGACAACAACGGCCAACAAGCTGGGAACGGTAGGACTTTCCGGCGGTTCCGCAACATCTCCCACCGTCCTGCCGAAGTCCGTCGGAAGTTACTGCTTCTCTGCGACGTACAGCGGCAGCACAACGTACAGCAAGTCGGCGGATAACACGACAACCACAACGGTGGCGACGGACGAGTGCTTCAGCGTGGCAAAGGCCCCAACCTCCACGACCACCACAGCAACCATCACGGGTAGCGGGACACTCGGCTCCGGAGGGACCCTCTCCGACAAGGCGACCGTCACCGGCAACTCCACGGGTGGGGTGCCTGCCGGCACCATCAGCTTCCACGTCTGCGGTCCCCTCGGCTCTGACGCCTACTGCACGTCCGGGACTGCTGTCGGCACCAAGAGCTCAACTGCCGGCCCCAACGGGGACACACGCGTCTTCACCTCGACAGCGTTCACGCCGAAGGCGGCCGGGATCTACTGCTTCTCGACCGTTTTCACCCCCTCGACATCGAACTACGCCTCCTCGACCGACAACACAGGGGCAACAGGCAAGGGTGCCATCCAGAAGGCCGAGTGCGTGAAGATCACACCGGCCGGGACGACAACCTCAACCACAGCGACGATAACCAGCGCCAAGGCCACGCTCGGGGCTTCCGGCACATTGAAGGACACCGTCACCGTGACCGGGAAGTCTGGCTCCCCGGCTCCGACAGGCTCTGTCGAGTTCTACGAGTGCTTCACAGCCACGGCCACAGCCCCCTTCGTCTGCCCGACAACATCGTCGAACAAGCTCGGGACGCCGGTCACGCTGACCGCCGGGACCGGGACACCTCCCTTCTCGAAGGGCTCGGTCACTGCACCGGCTCCGACGCTGGCCGGCATGTACTGCTTCGGCGCCGTGTTCACGCCCTCGAGCACAACAACGAACTACAAGTCTTCGAATGACAACACGACCGGGAAGGGCGTCTCGTTGGAGTGCGTGACGATCGCCAAGGCGACAACGTCCACCACGACGACGGCGTCGGTCAATGGCACAGTTACCCTCGGGACGGCCGGGACACTCGCGGACTCGGTCACCGTGACAGGCGTCTCGGGTTCCCCGGCTCCGACAGGTTCGGTCCAGTTCTACGAGTGCTTCACAGCGACGGCGACCAGCGCCTTCGCGTGCTCGGCAACATCCTCGAACAAGCTGGGCAATCCGGTCACGCTCACCGCCGGGACGGGGACACCCCCCTTCTCGAAGGGTTCGGTCAACGCACCGGCTCCGACGCTGGCTGGCATGTACTGCTTCGGCGCCGTGTTCACGCCCTCGACCACAACAACGAACTACAAGTCGTCGAATGACAACACGACCGGGAAGGGCGTCGCGTTGGAGTGCGTCACGATCGCCAGGGCGACAACCACCACGACGACGAAGGCGTCGGTCAATGGCACAGTCACCCTCGGGGCGGGCGGGACACTCACGGACTCGGTCACCGTGACAGGCGTCTCGGGTTCCCCGGCTCCGACAGGTTCGGTCCAGTTCTACGAGTGCTTCACAGCGACGGCGACCAGCGCCTTCGCGTGCTCGACGGCATCGACCCACACGTTGGGGACACCGGTGAGACTGACGCAACGGACAACAGCTACCGCCACCGCTTCGGGGACCTCGACACCGGTTACCCCGACCAAGGCGGGCATGTACTGCTTCTCGGCGGTGTTCACGCCCTCGAGCACAACAGCGAACTACAACTCGTCGAGCGACAACACCAGCGGGAAGGGCGTCGCGCTGGAGTGCGTGACGATCGCCAAGGCGACAACCACGACGACGACGCATGCGTCGACTACGACTGGGAAGACCTCACTCGGGAGCTCGGGCACACTGACCGACTCGGTGACAGTGACCGGCGTGTCGGGCTCGACAGCGCCACGGGGCTCGGTCCAGTTCTACGAGTGCTTCACAGCGACGGCGACCAGCGCCTTCGCGTGCTCGACGACATCCTCGGACAAGCTCGGGACATCCGTGACACTGAGTGCCGGGTCGGGCACACCTCCCGTCTCGAGCGGCAACGTGAAAGCGGCGGTGCCGACCGTCGCAGGCATGTACTGCTTCTCAGCGGTGTTCACCCCATCTGCCACAACAACGAATTACACCTCGTCGAGCGACAACACGAGCGGGAAGGGCGTCGGGTTGGAGTGCGTGGCGATCGGACGTACCGATACGACCACGACGACGCACGCGTCCACGACCGGCAGTGTCACACTCGGGGTTACCGGCACACTGACGGATTCCGTGACAGTTACGGGTGTCGACGGTTCGCCCGCTCCGACAGGCTCGGTCCAGTTCTACGAGTGCTTCACAGCGGCAGCCACCAGCGCCTTCGCCTGTTCGACAACATCGTCGAACAAGCTCGGCACACCTGTGACACTGACCGCCGGCTCGGGCACACCGCCCGTTTCGAGCGGGATCGTGACCGCCCCGGCCCCGACCCTGGCAGGCATGTACTGCTTCGGCGCTGTGTTCACGCCGTCGAGCACAACAACGAACTACCAGTCCTCACGTGACAACACGAGCGGCAAGGGCGTGAACTCGGAGTGCGTGCTCGTCGCCAGGGCGGCAACCACCACCACGACGACAGCATCGGTCAACGGCACAGTCACCCTCGGGGCTGCCGGTACACTGATGGACTCCGTGACAGTCACGGGTGTCGGCGGTGCGCCCGCCCCGACAGGCTCGGTCCAGTTCTACGAGTGCTTCACAGCGACGGCTACCAGCGCCTTCACCTGCTCGACAACATCGTCGAACACGTTGGGAACACCGGTGACACTGACGGCCGGCTCGGGCACACCGCCCGTCTCGAGCGGGACCGTGACCGCCCCGGCCCCGACGCTGGCTGGCATGTACTGCTTCTCCGCGGTGTTCACCCCGTCAAGCACAACAACCAACTACAAGTCCTCGAGCGACAACGTCGAAGGCGACGGTGTCTCGAGCGAGTGTGTGGCCATCACACGAGCTGGGACGACAACGACCACCACAGCGTCGACGACGAAAGGCTCGGTGACGTTGGGCAAGTCGGGGACACTCTCGGACTCGGTCAGCGTCACGGGCGTCGACGGCTCCCCCGCCCCCACAGGATCAGTCCAGTTCTACGAGTGCTTCACAGCCACGAGCACAAGCGCTTTCGCATGCTCGACAACAGCGTCGAACAAGGTCGGCGCAGCGGTGACACTCACGGCGCAGTCCGGGACACCACCGTCGTCGACCGGCAAGGTGACGGCGCCGGCGCCGACAGCCGTTGGGACGTACTGCTTCTCCGCTGTCTTCACGCCGTCGGCGACAACAACCAACTACACGTCGTCGAGCGACAACACCTCGGGCGATGGGGTTGCGTCCGAGTGCGTGACCATCATTGGGCCCGCAACATTCACGGTTCTGAAGACCGACGTGCCGGGGACAGGTGTGGCAGTGACACCAGGGTCCACGATCACATATACGGTCAAGGTGACCAACACCGGTGCATCGGCCGGCACGGCCACGGTGACAGACCCTCTGCCGAGCAACGTCACGGCGACAACCTCCAAGCCGCCGGTCTGCGGCCAGGTGACAGCACCGGACACCTGCACAGCGAAGGCGACAGGCACAACGGTCCAGATCACCGTGTCTCTCGCCCCACAGCATTCGGTCACCGTGACGTTCTCCGTGACGGTCAACTCCACAGACAAGACATCGGTCACGAACACCGCCACCATCACGACAGTGACAGGCCACACATGCACCGGAGACGCTTGCTCCTCGAGTGTCACAAACCCGGTCGTGGTGCTCAACGTCGTGAAGAGCTCGACACCGAAGTCGGGATCGACGGTCACACGGACAGAAAAGGTCACGTACATCCTGACGCTGACAGATTCAGGGACCGCCATGGCGACAGACGTCACCGTGACCGACACAGTGCCCGCCGGGACGACCTACGTGGCGGGCAGCGCGAGCTGCGGTCCGGACACGACATGCACCGTGTCTGAGGTCAGCACAAAGATCATGTGGACAGGGATCTCGGTGGCAGCAGGCGGCTCATTGCAGATTACGTTCCAGGTCACGGTGAACAAGACCGATGTGAACGGGCAGAAGATCACAAACTTCGCGCTCTTCACGAACGAAGGTACGCCGAACTGCCCGATGGCCACACGGACGTGCAGGACGAACACGGTCACCCTGGTCGTGTTCGTGCGCACAAGCGCCAAGAAGACAGGCCACAAGACACCGCCGAAACCGCCGACGCGCATCTCGCAGGCGACCACAGTGCACACCGGTGAACCGTGGGCAGGTTCGCTCTGGGCCGAGATGATCGTGCTGGGCCTCGGCCTCGGCTTGATGACGATCGGCGAAGGGTGGCGTCGCCGGCGCCGGATCGGGCAAGCAAGCTGACAAGCAGTGAGCGATGAGGGCGGCCGACACCGGCCGCCCTCATCCTCGCGGTAGCTTGTGGGATGGGATTGCGGATGGAGGCTTTGATCGAACCTGCCCTTGCGAGAGCCGTCCGCGTTGTTTGCGCGACGGCCGCGCTCGCCCTCACGGGTGTGGGTTCCCTCTTCCTCGGCCTGGGCGCTGCAGGTGCTCCTGTGGCAAGCGCGGCCACCCGTGCGGTGACCGGTTGCCACGCGCGTGCGTCCAAGCCCCTCGCGATGGTGCCGTTCCTCGAGGCGAAGGCGTCCAGCGGTCATGTCCCGCTCGTTCGGGTATGCATCGACGGACGGGGGCCGTACTCCTTCGTTCTCTCGACGGGCGCCGGAGCTACCGTGATCAGCCCCGCTCTCGCCCGATCGCTTCATCTTCGTCGAAGTGGCGCACCGGTGACTGTGCGCGGCGTGACGTGTCTCACAGCCGCCAAGGCGGTGAAGGTCAGATCCTGGTCCATGGGAGGCGTTCGCCTCGCTCCCCAGAAGGTCCTCGTCGCGCCGATCGGCGCGCAAGGCGTGAAGCGGCCCCTCCGGGGAGTGCTGGGCTCCGACGTCCTAAGCCGCTTCGGCGCCGTGCGTATTGATGCGCACTCGGAGAAGCTCACGCTCCTCGGTCGCGAGGGTGGTCCGCCGAAGGGCAACGTCTACATCCTCGGTGACTCAGCGACGAAGCCGCCGAGGTCGCTGCTCACCGGAGCCCCGAAGGTGGGCACGGTCGTGAGGGTGCTCGAGAACCCCCAGGGGACGATCGTGGCTGTCGCCGCGACGATCAGCGGCCACTCACAGCAGCTCGCGATCGACTCCGGGTCAGCTGGGTCCGCCCTCGTGCCGAGGGTCACCTCCTCGTTGAAGCTCACTCCGTCCTCTGCGACGTCGGGCATCTCCGGGGTCGGCTGCAAGGCGAGTGCACCGGACTACACGAGCGGTCCCTGGGACGTCGGCGGCTCGTCCCTTCCCGATGCGCCGCTCGTCTCACGACCCATCGCGGGCACCGTCAACGCAGGGCTTCAGGGGATCCTCGGCTTCGACGTTCTCACGCTCTACGGCTCCGCGGTGGTCGACTACACGGCGGCGCACCTGTGGCTGAGTGCCGGATGAGCGATCGAGGCTGCGCTAGCCGGTCGCGTAGCCTCGAAGGGCATCGTCGATGACGGGGACAGCGTCCGGCGGGGAGTCCGCGACCGAAACGGCGCACCGCCACGACCGACGAGGACGACATCGCAGACCGCTGAGGCGTGGTCCGGTGGCGCTCATCGCCGCCGGGTTGGTGCTGGTTCTCGGGGTCGGGGCATGGCAGCTCTACGCCACGCTGTGGACCACCCATTCCGAGCGCGTCGGACATGCGCTCGTCCACCACTTTCTCAAGAACCGGGCCCTCAACGCTCCGGTCAAGGCAGGCTCGTCGATCGCGTCCGGCATGGCCGCCCTGGCGGCGTGCAGCGCGTCCGATTCGGCCGCTGGGGGTCGCGGGTCGACATCGGTCCACGGGCTTCTCGAGATCCCCAAGATCGGCGTCGTCGCGCCTGTCCTGCAGGGAGTCGGCGACCCACAGCTCGCCGTCGCCGTCGGCCACGACCCGTACTCCGTCTGGCCGGGTGTCCGAGGCAACTCTGTCCTCGAGGCACACGACGTCAGCTACTTCACCTCGATCTCGCAACTGAAGCCCGGTGACGTCGTGCGCTACGTGTCGCCGTGTACGACTTACATCTTCCAGGTCATCTCTCACGCCATCGTCACCCAGGGCACCCCCGTCTACAACACGACCGACCCGAGCGTCACGATGGTCACCTGTTGGCCGACGGACGCCCTCTGGTTCACGCCAGACCGGTACCTCGTGACCGCGACCGAGGTCGCCAAGGTGGCTACCGGCGCGCACAAGAAGACATACCTCACCACGTCGAAGCCGCCGTCCGTCCCCGTCCCGGCGGCGCTCGCCTCCCAGGGTGTCACACTCGCGACGTACTCGCTTCCGATGGGGACCTTCACGCTCACCGGCTCCCCGAACTCCGCGTGGGCCCAGACCACCAACCCGCTCCTCGTCGAAGGGTCCGCGGTCGAGGCGTTCATCGCTGGAGTCCGCGCCCTCACCGAGGGTCACCTCGACTGGTGGCGCCAGCTCGCTCCCAACGTCGCTCCCCCTGCACCCCTCGTGGGCGCTGGCAATCCCGGATACCTCACGCCCACCGACGTAAGCGAGAAGGCGACAGGAGACAAAGTCGGCTCGGTCAGGATGACCGACACCGTGTCGGTGACGGGGGGAACCGCTCCGGGGAGGTACGCGATGACGGTGGACGAGGCCATCCACGGAGGCACCCTGACCATTGCCGGATGGACGATGGCGATCGCCTGATTCGCGATCGACGACGGACTGGCAGCCGATCCGCTCCGCAGCCAGCCGCATCGCGGGCACACCCTTCCGAGCGCCACGCAAGCGCGCCATGGGTCAGTTGACCATTTCTTGACGATTCCAGGGTGTGAGCCAGGCGCCCCTTGGGAAAAAGGGGGTTGCCGGATGGTGCAATGACCATGCGGCATTAACAATCCAGCGCGGAAAGCATCGATGCGCAGGCCCTAGCTGGTCGCCTGGCCTGTGCGGAGCGAGTGGCGAACCCGGACCGCGAGTCAGAACGACAGGGGTCCGGTCAGGCTGATGAAGCTCCGCAGGCGTGGTTCTGGTGCCTGATGGCGGTCAGCCGACGCGTACCTCCTGGCAATGGTCATCCGGGAGGATGCGATGAGAAAGGGAATCAGCCGCGCGCTGCCGAAGATCTTCGGCGCGCTCGGCGGGGGGGTGCTCGTGACGGGATCGTTCTTGATCGTCCCGTCATTGATGCAGTCAGCCGGGGCGACAGGGACAGGTACAGCGGGGGCCCCGACGACGACGCACCACGTGCAGCCGACGTATCACACAGGCAATATCACCTCGTGCCCCAGCGGAACGACGGCGTTCCTCATCACAAGCAAGAGTGCGACATACTCGACAGACGGCACCTACTTCAAGGTAACGGTGACATCGACAGGCGAGTACCTCGACTTCACAACGAACTCGTCGAGCTTCACCGTCTACGTCAAGGGCGGCCCCGCCTACGACAGCTACGACTACACGACGACCGCGTACTCGTCTGATACCGGCCTCCACGCGCCGCTAGTCGGCAACGGAAACGTCCCCACGATCAGCCACTACGTGGTTTGCGGTGAGCGGACCATCGCCAAGGCCACGCCGTCGCTCACCACCCACGCGAGCGGTCCGGTGACTGTCGGTGCCGCCATCCACGACATGGCCACGCTCTCAGGCGGCCGGGCACCGACCGGCACGATCACCTTCAAGGTGTACAGCACAGCAGGGTGCCACACGCCGGTGGCGGCGTTCGTGACAACCGGCGTCACGGTGACAGGAACAGGCACATCCACATCGGCGTCGCTCACGACGACTTCGGCCGGCACCTACTACTGGACCGCCAGCTACTCGGGCGACACAAACAACGCCGCGGTGACAAGCCCCTGCGGTGCGGCCACAGAGGCCTCAGTTGTCAATACACCGACACCGACACCCACACCGGCAACGCCGAAGCTGAGCACCACAGCGGGCACCGAAGTGGCCATCGGGACATCGATCCACGACACGGCAACGCTCTCAGGTGGCCGCACACCGACGGGCACAATCACCTTCGACCTGTACAGCACAACAGCGTGCCACACGCCGGTCGCGGCGTTCGTGACAACCGGCGTCACCGTCACACACGGAAACGGCACGTATTCGTCGGCGACAGTCACTCCGACGACGGCCGGGACGTACTACTGGACGGCTAGCTACTCAGGCGACGCGCAGAACAACCCGGTGACAGGTCCGTGCGGGGCTCCACACGAGTCCGTGATAGTCAGGACAACCTCACCGACAACACAGGCCAAGACACCCAAGCTGAAGGTCGTGAAGAGCTCGACACCCTCTTCGGGGTCGACCGTGGCGCCGTCGAGCACCGTCACCTACACCCTGTCCCTCACCGACTCGAGCACCGTCGCGGCGACTGACGTCACCGTGACGGACGCCGTGCCGAAGGGGACCACCTACAAGGCGACATCGGCGACCTGCAACGGCGTCACCGGCTGCGTCGTGTCGGAGAGCGGTGGAGCGGTGACCTGGACAGGCATCAACGTCACAGGCGGAGAGACGGTCTCGATCAGCTTCCAGGTGACGGTGAGCGCCTCAGACCAGAACGGGGCGCGGATCACAAACTTCGCCGTCTTCACGAACGAGGGCACTCCGACATGCACAACCTCCACGTGTCACACGAACACGGTGACACTGACCGTCGTGCACCACGCGAGCGCCTCCTCCACAACACCGACCCCACCGACCACCACACCGACGACACCCACGGCGCCGCCAACGCCGACGCGGATCTCTGCGGCGACCACAGTCCACACCGGTGAGCCGTGGGCAGGGTCTCTGTTCGCCGAACTCGGGGTCCTCGGCGCCGGCTTCAGCCTTCTCGCCGTCGGCGAATGGCTCCGCCGCCTGCGTCGGCCGAGGCACCTCCGCGGGTGACGGTAGGTAGTCCGACGGTCGGAGCGCCGCCCGATCCGTTCGGGGGCGCCCGGCCGTCCTCCGGTCTCGACGCACCTGAAGTGAGAGAGATCCCTTCGTTCGGCGGGTTCCGCACTTCCGTCCTCGCAAGGCGACGCAGGAGGCGTTCGTCTTGGATCTTCATCGCCCTCGGCCTCTCCTCCTCGCCGGCGTCGGAGCCTGGCAGCTCTACGTCACGCTCTGGACCGCCCACTCACAGCGTGCCGGGCAGGCGTTGATCCACGGGTTCTTGAAGAACCACGCGCTCAACGCCCCCGCCGGCGGACATCCTGCGCCGTCCGGCACCGTCTCCCTCGCATCCTGCACCGGCGACAAGGGCGCAAACGGTGCGGCAAGCGCCAGCGCGGCCTCGACACCGGTCCACGGCCTGCTCGAGATCCCGAAGCTCGATGTCGTCGCCCCCGTCGAGCAGGGGATGGGGGACGCACAGCTCGCGGTCGCGGTGGGCCACAACCCCGACTCGGTCTGGCCGGGCCAAACGGGCAACGCCGTCCTCTACGCCCACGACGTGAGCTACTTCACTTCGATCTCGCAGCTGAAGAGCGGCGACACCCTGCGCTACGTGACGCCCTGCGCGACCTACGACTTCGCGGTGACCTCGCACGCCATCGTCACGCAGGGCTCACCGGTCTACAACACCAGCGAACCGTCCGTGACGCTTGTCACGTGCTGGCCGACTGACGCGTTGTGGTTCACGCCGGATCGCTACCTCGTCACCGCGACGGAGGTCGCCAAGGTCACGACCGGCGCGTGGACCGCCTCGTACCACAAGGCTTCTGCGGCTCCCTCGGTGCCCGTGCCCTCCACTCTGGTCTCCCAGGGCGTGACACTGTCGACCTACGACCTGCCGATGGCGACCTTCAGGCTCGCCGGAAACCCGAGCCGCGCCTGGGCGCAGTCCACGAGCCCGCGCATGGTCGAGGAGTCGGGGGTCCAGGCCTTCATCGCGGGCGTGCGCTCGCTCGCCGAAGACCGTCTTGACTGGTGGCACATGGTCGCCCCGGGCGTCGCACCGCCCGCTCCCTCGTAGGCGCGGGGCTTCCGGGATACGACAGCTCGACCGACGTCACGGAGGAGGCCTCCGGGACGAAGGTGACCTCGGTGACCCTGACCGACAGCGTGTCGGTTCGCGGTGGAGCCCATCCCGGGCGGTACTCGATGACTGTCGAGGAGACCATCGCCGATGGGACGCTCACGATCTCGTCCTGGTCCCTGACGCCGAGGTATCGCCTCGCCCGTGCCGCGTCGACCCGGGGGCCGCCTGCGGGGCAACCCTCTCAGCCGGCCGCCGGGAGGGCCACCTCGACCACCTCGAGGGTTCCCTGTGCGTGGTCGGCGCGCAGGACCTTCTTGTCGAACTTGCCGACGGAGGTCTTCGGGAGCTCCTTCACGAAAGCCCACCTTTCGGGGAGCCACCACCGGGCCACGCGGCCGTTCAAGAAGCTCACAAGCTCCTCGGCGGAGGGCGACACGCCGGGAACCGGAACGACGACGACGAGGGGGCGCTCCTGCCACTTGGCGTCTGGCACCGCGATCACGGCCGCCTCGTAGACGTCCGGGTGGGCCATCACCTCGTTTTCGAGCTCGACTGAGGAGATCCACTCCCCTCCCGACTTGATGACGTCCTTCGTGCGGTCGGTGATCTGCATGTACCCGCGCGGGTCGAGCGTCCCGACGTCGCCCGTGCGCAGCCATCCGTCGTGGAACTTCGCCGGGTCCGGGTCCTTGTAGTAGGAGGCGGTGACCCACGGACCGCGTACCTCGAACTCCCCCACCGACTCCCCGTCCGGCGGCAGGATCTCGCCGTCGGGCGCCACCACGCGCACCTCCACCCCGGCGAGGACCCTTCCCGACTTGGTCCGGTACTCCATCTCGTCCTCGGGTCCGATGTCCGCCGGGGGGTTCGCGATGGCCGCGACCGGGCTCGTCTCGGTCATTCCCCAGCCCTGGGTGAGCGGCACCCCGACACGGGATTCGAATGCCTCGACGAGGGCTGCCGGTACCGCAGACCCGCCGGCGGTCACGTTCCGCAGCGACGACAAATCGGCGTCCGACCCCGACGAGGCGCGCAGGAGGTCGTTCCAGATCGTCGGGACGCCGCAGGAGCACGTCGGCCGCTGCTCGGAGATGATCCGGACGAGGTCCTCGCCCTTGAGGAACATCTGGGGCATGAGGAGGGTCGTCCCCACCATGTACCCCGCATAGGGCGTGCCCCACGCGTTCGCGTGGAACATCGGGACGATCACGAGCAGCTTGTCCCTCTCGGTCATCCCCACGGCCGACGCGGACGTCACGGCCATGGAGTGAAGAACCGTGGAGCGGTGACTGTAGACGACGCCCTTCGGGTCGCCGGTCGTGCCGCTCGTGTAACACATCGCGGCCGCCTGACGCTCGTCGAGAACGGGCCAGTCGTAACCGGGCTCCTCCGCGGCGATCAACGACTCGTAGTCGAGCGTCTCACCGAGGACGGACGCGTCGCCCCGACCGCAGACGATGACGGACTTCACGGTCGGGAGCGCGTCGATCACCCGGGCGAACAGGGGCGCGAGCGACGCGTCGACGATCACGACCTTGTCTTCCGCGTGGTTGATGACGTACGCCAGCTGTTCGGGGAAGAGCCGGATGTTGAGAGTGTGGAGGACGGCACCCATCGACGGCACCGCGAGGTACGCCTCGAGGTGTTCCTGGTGGTTCCACGAGAAGGTCGCGACACGGTCGTCCCGCCCGACGCCGATGTGCTCGAGGGCCGCCGCGAGGCGTTCCGCGCGTTGACCGACCTCGGCGAAGGTGGCTGACCGGTAGCCGTCCGCCTCCGCGGTGATGACCCGGCTCTCGCCGTAGACGAACTGGCCATGGCGGAGGATCCCGCTGATGAGAAGCGGCCCGTCCTGCATCGTGCTCCGCATCGCGTCCTCCTCCTCGGCGGCTGTCCTCGGGCTTGTCCCGCCGATCAGCGCGCACCGGCCGTGGTCGGCATTTCGCCCGTGCCCACCTCAGCGTACCGAGGAGACCGTTGCGTGCCGGGTCTGCAACGGAGCCGAGAGGAGGCAGCCGGCCCGTGCGTCGGCCGGCGGTCGAGGCGGTGGTGTCGCTCGGGGTCCTCGCCCCGGGTCTCGGCGTGCGGCGCGGTCGTCGCGTCCGCCTTCGGTGGCGGGTCGGGGACGCCGGGCCAGCCGGGCGGCGGGCCGAGTGGACCGGGTAGCGGGTGACGGCCGGCGCGGCGAACGGCGGCTGGCCGTGCCGGCGAGCGGGGCGCCGCTCCAGCGCGGAGCCGTGGCCACGTGTCCCCGCCTCGAGTGGTCGGTGCTCGGAGCGATCGGGCGCCTGGGGAGCGAAGCGGCCGCTCCCAACTCCCAGAGGTGACGTCCGGGGCCAACGTGTCGGGGCAGAAGGACCGATCCCCTTCGAGGCTCGAAGCCCCGCTCTTGGTCCGATGGCGCGGATCGCCTTGTTGCGCAGCGGGGCTCAGGCGTGACGGAAGCCCATCCGTTGGGCCCCAAGTTCTACCCGCAGAGCCAACCTTCTTGGGACACGTCGACCTCGACACATCGATGGATCTGGTCCGCCACATCGCTCGGCAGCTTCTTCGGCGTCCTGTCCTTGAGAACCATGCAGTGCCGTTCAGTCACAATCACTCCGCGGAGCTCGATCGCGGCGTCGTCGGTGACCCCGTTCCCGACTCGGTCCTCGAGTCAGCGAAGGTCAGTCAAAGTCAGTGGTTCGGCTGAGCGCGGCAACGGCTACGAATTCGTCTTGTTCGGCCGCAGCTGTGACGACCTGCCGCAGATCCGCGAGCCTGCACGCACGGCACACATCGCTGCCCCACGCCGCCCACGTGAGGCCGCACGACACGCAGAGCCGGGTCCCTGTGGTTGCACCCTCGAGCTTGCCGGCGTGCACCTTCTGCACCAGTGTTGGCATGTGATCCCCCTTCCCCAGGGTTAACAGTCCGTCGTTCTACGCCGCCTGTCACAAGGCCCGCTCACCGGTCGATCAACTTCTCGGGGGAGTCTCGTGAACACGTTGACGCCGCGCCTGGCTGGCATGGCGTCGACGGCATGTACGAGGGTCTGAACAGTCGCCCGCTGATCGTCGGAAGCGAGCGCCTCCCGCGGTTCCGCGAGCGCGCCGTCGAGGTGCTCAAGAGCCGAGTCACCTCGCAGTGCCGGACCCTGGAGGCCTGCCCTCCATGCACTGCCGCGGCGCAGCGCACAGAGGAGACCGTTCCGTGCCGGGGTCTGCCGAACGACTCGACTGAAGGGAGGCGGTCCGTGCGTCGACTGGCGATCGTGGCGGTGTTGTCCCTCGTGGTCCTCGGCCTGGGCCTCGGGGCGTGCGGCGCGGTCGTCGCCTCCGCCTTCGGTGGCGCGGCTGGCACATCGGGCCAGCCGGCCGGCGGGCCGGGCGGGCCGGCTGGTGAGTCGGGGGGCGGCGCGGCGACCGACGGGCTGGCCGTGCCGGCGAGCTGGGTAACGCTCGAACGCGGGGCCGCAGCCACGTGCCCGGGTCTCGGGTGGTCGCTGCTCGGAGCGATCGGGCGCGTGGAGAGCGACAGCGGTCGCTCCCGGTTCCCCGGGGTGACCTCGGGGGCCAACGCGTACGGGGCAGAAGGGCCGATGCAGTTCGAGCAGGCGACGTTCGAGGAGTACGCGGTGGTCGGGCCTGGCGGGGCGACACCGGCTTCCCCCTACGACCCGGTTGACGCGGTCTACACGGCGGCGAGGATGCTCTGCGCAAACGGGGCGGCGACGCCCTCGGGCGTCTTCGGCGCCGTCTTCGACTACGACCACTCGGTCCTGTACGTCGAGACGGTGCTCGTCCTCGCTCGAGCGTTCGCCGACGACCCCTCGCTCGACTCGGTGCCGGCGAGCGCCCTCGCGTTCGCCGCCGCGCAGCTCGGGACGCCCTATGTGTGGGGCGGCGAGAGCTCCGGTGGTTACGACTGCTCCGGGCTCGTCCAGGCCTCCTATCGGTCGGTCGGTGTCGAGCTGCCACGCGTCGCCCAGACACAGTACGACGCGGGACCGCTGCTTCGGCCCAGAGCGGCCGTGGAGCCGGGCGACCTCATCTTCTTCGGCTCCGGTCCGACGGGCGTGAGCCACGTCGGGATGTACGTGGGCAGCGGCGACATGATCGACGCGCCCCACACCGGGACAGTGGTGCGCGTGCAACGCGCACCCCTCAGCTCGGGCGCCAGTTGGGGAAGCGAGGTCGTCGTCGGGGAGACCCGGCCCTCTGCGGCCTGATCGTCCAACTGGAGGGCGTCGCAACGCGACGGGCACTGACGGCCGGGGGTTACCATCGTCCGCCATGGCCGAGGAGGGCGGTGTCCCGGCTGGACGGGTGGCGGAGCTCTGGCGGTACCCGGTCAAATCCATCGGCGGCGAGCGGGTAAGCGCGCTCGCCTGCGGGCGGCACGGCGTCGTCGGTGACCGTCTCCTCGCGGTGCGCGGTCGCGATGGGAAGATCGGGAGCGGGAAGACGACGCAGCGGTTCCGAAGGATGCCCGGACTTTTCTCCATCACCGCGAGCACGGACGGCGACGGGGCGGTATGGCTCCGGTTCCCTTCGGGCGAGCGGCTACGTGCCGAGGACCCCGAGACCCCGGCACGTGTCGGCGCGATCGTTGGCGAGTCGGTGACGTTGGCACTCGAGGACGGCGTCTCGCACCTCGACGACTCCCCGCTCCACCTCCTCACCCGGGCGTCGCTGCGGTGGCTGGCTGGCCGGGTGCCCGACCAACTCGAGGTTCGCCGGTTCAGGCCGAACGTCGTCGTCGAGACCTTCGAGGGACCCCGTGCCTCCTCGTCCGAGGGTGGCTCGCTTTCTCGGCCTGAGGACGCGTGGGTGGGGCACGCCCTCCAGATCGGCTCGGTTGTCGTCCGCGTGGCCAAGCCCACCGAGCGCTGTGTGATGGTCACCTTGCCGCAGCCGGGGATCCATTTCGCTCCGCAGGTGCTCCGCGAGCTCGAGACCGCGGTCGAGGGTCGTCTGGGCGTCTACGCCGACGTGATCACCGAAGGTGACATCGGTGTCGGAGACGAGGTGGTGCGGGTCGACTGAGGGTGCCGATGTCTCCGCTCGGCTCGGCGTTGCGGGCCTGCGTGGCCCAGGTCACCAGGGGTCCGGCGTCGCCTTCACGCCGGCCGGGCACGCCCTCGGGTCCCACGAGGCGAGAGGGTTCCGAGACGAGGTCGGCGGGGTGAACGCGGATGTCGACGTCGTCCCGGAGGAGCCGCCCGCTGCCGACGACCCGGTCGAGGACGTGCTCGAGGTGCTCGACGTCGTCGACGATCCGGACTTCTTCGAGACGGAGTGCGGAGGAGTGGTGTCGACGCTGAAATTCGAGCCGGTCGTCACGGTGACGTCCGCTGCGTCGGTGGTGGATCCGTAATGGAGGATGACGGCGCCCGACAGCGAGTCCGCGACGAGCTGGGCCGCGGCGATGTCCTGCGGGGTCCGTTGCGAGTAAGTGACGAGCGTCTCGGAGTACTGGGCGACCGGTGTCGTGTCCCCCGTCCCGACCATGTGGAACCCGAGGTGCCCGAGCGACGTCGAGGTCTGTGTCGCCTGACCCGTGGTTCCGGTGCCGTTCAGGACCGACACGGTGACCGAGCTCGGCGAAGGCAGCGGCCTTCCCGTCATCGTGTTCGTGTCCGGACCGAGGCCGAGGAACTGGTCGACCGTCGTCTGGTCGACGGGCTGGGAGGGGAACTCGACGTCGCCGAACGCACCCCCCTGGTAGATGTATGTGCCGAACGTGTCCACGGCGACCGGAAGCGTGTACGTCGGCGCCTTGTTCACGTTCACGGTGTGGAAGCTCAGCACCAGGTGGACCATCTGGGTGGCCGAGAAGCCGTTGTCGACGGTCAGGTGCGGCGCCACGGCGTTGATGAGGGAGAGGTCCGACGCGGGGTTGCCGAGGCCCCGTTTTGCGACCTCTGACGCGAGCACCCGGAGGAACTCGTGGTCGCGGCGGATGCGCGCGAGGTCACTCTGGGCCTCCTGCGGCCATGTGTAGGGCCATGTCTTGGGCTGCCCGGGGACCCAGTACTGCAGGTGACGCGCACGGACGACCGTGAGCGCCTGCTTGCCGTCGAGGTGATAGCAGCCGGCCTTGAAGATCTTGAGCCCGGAGTAGCGGTCGAACACGGGGTCCGGGAACTCCATTGTGATCCCGCCCAGCTGGTCGACCACCGCCGCGAAGCTGTCGAATGTGAGCTCCACGTACCGCTGGATCGGGATCGCAAAGTCCTCTTCGACCGCCGCGACGAGCTGGCTCGGTCCTTGCGCGAGCGCCGAGTCGATCTTGTACGCACCTGTGCGGCGCGCGTTCGGGATGAAAAGGTCCCGCGGCAGCGACAGGATGGACACCGCCTTCGTCGCGGGGCTCAGGTGCAGGATCATCACCACGTCGCTGTTGACCCCGTTGACGCCCTGTGTGCACAACCCGTAAGCAGGTGTCTGGTGCGCGAGCCCGCAACGGGTAGTCGATCCCACGAGGAGGATGTTCTCCGTGCCCGCGTCCCTTCCGGTCGACGCCCCAGGGCTCAATCCTGTGACGCTCACCCGGTGGATCTTGTGGTTGAGGTACCACGCGAAGCCGACGGCTGCGACGACGGCGATGACGATCACGCAGAGACTGATGAGGAGGGTCCTCTTCACCCACCGCCGCTTGTGCGGCTTCGGCGCGGTGCGCGGCCTCGCCCCATTGGGCTGCCTCGAGCCGTGCGCTGGTGCGCCGTTCGCGCGCCGGGCTGCGGGACGACGCGCGGCCTGGTCGACGGCGCGGCCCAGGGTACGGAGCCCCTCCTCGCTCGGGTTGGAGCCCGTCACGGATCTTTAGGGTATGCGGCCAGCCTGACTATTCCATGACACCTTTCGCACCGGCGCTCATCGCAACGCCAGCCGGCCGGGCACGACCGGCGCGGGCAACGCGCTCTCGCTCATGAGCCACCGGTCGACCGCTGCCGCAGCGGACCGGCCCTCGGCGATCGCCCACACAATGAGGCTCTGCCCGCGCACCATGTCCCCGCACGCGAAGACCCCCTCCACGCTGGTCATCCACCGTTCGTCGGTCGCGACGGTGCCGCGATCGTCGAGGCGGAGCCCGAGCTCGCCGACCGCACCGTCGCGCTCTGGACCGAGGAAACCCATCGCGAGGAGGACGAGATCGCACGGGAGGTCGAATGTCGAGCCGTCGCCCAAGGCCGGCGTGAACCGCCCTGGAGCCCCCGGGTCCGGCTCGACGCGCTGGACACGCATACCGCCGACGCTGCCGGTTCCGTCGTCGAGGAGCTCGACCGGGCTCACCGACCACTCCCGCTCGCCGCCCTCTTCGTGCGCCGCCGAGCTCCGCAGGATCACCGGCCACACCGGCCAGGGCTGCTCCGGCGGCCGGCTCGCCGGCGGCTCGGGGAGGATCTCGAGCTGGACCACCGAGCGAGCACCCTGGCGGTGGGCGG
>Ga0209579_10000476_pt1 | contig 41157 bp, 33 predicted proteins | sample Coa_R1_2_FD_187152 | JGI IMG/M metagenome (GOLD analysis project Ga0209579, IMG submission 187152) | Surface soil microbial communities from Centralia Pennsylvania, which are recovering from an underground coalmine fire - Coalmine... | ecosystem: Environmental > Terrestrial > Soil >...
GCCCCAATGATTTCTGGCATCGTCGAAATCGCCATTGCCCGTGGCCATGTAGATTCGGTTTGTGCCGGCGTCGTAGATGACGCCGGGCCGCGCCCAGATCGCCGATCGAACCGCGGGACAGTCGGGCGACGCATTTGCATGGAGGAAATGAAACGCTTGGTCGCTGCACAAAGCGTTGAACACGTTTTGCACACCTGTGCCGAGATTGATCGCCGTGAGATGGCCTTGATAGTCCCCGTTGTCGCCGGGGTAGCCTCCATGCGCCACGTACAAGTAGGTCTCGCCGTTCGACGTCGCGATGGCGAGCGCAGAAGCGGCCTTTTCATCGAATCCCTTGGTCGTCGCGAGTTCCGGCCAACCGCCCGTGACGACTTCGGTTCCATCGCCCACCTTCAGCTTGTGCACGTACCCATCGAGGCCGTACGTGTAGACGTAGAAGCGATTGGGATCGACCGCGGGTGACGATGTCGTGAAGCAAGCGTTCGATCCGCCGTTGACCTTGCAACTTCCCGGGCCAAATTGCCGGATCCATGCCGTGCTGCCAGTCTGCGAATCGATGGCCAGGATATGGCCCGCGATCGTCGTCACAAACAGCAGGTCCTTGACACCGCTCGGCGTCGACACCGCTTGGAGAAGCACGGGAGCGCCGTCCGCAATTGCGGGCAGCGTCATCTGATACTTGAGCGTCAACGCAGCGACGTTGCTGCGATCCAGCAGCGTCTCCATCGAATTGTTGCCGCTGTGCTGCGCGTTCCCGTCGAATTGGAGCCAGTCGTCGGCGGAAGCGGGTGGGACGACACAAAGTCCGAACCACGTCGCGAAGGCGGCGAGATACCAGCGAGTTTGGTGCGCAATCATGTCTTTCGAATGCACCGCCGCGCGGAGCCGCGACCGGCTGCACGCTGCATGGCATGATATTCGACCGTTACGCGCGTAACGGAGCGACCGTGTCCTCGTATCGCCAATTGCACTACACGCTGCGCCAGCCGAGCTATTTCGTCGTTGCGGCCGAGGTCCTGTCATTCACGGCCGCGTCGAAGCTGCTGCACATCTCGCAGCCTTCGATCTCGACTGCCCTTGCCAAATTGGAGTCCTCGTTCGGCGTTCCACTCGGCGCAACCCGAGGTCGTCCGTGGAATGGTCGCCGACGGGCTCGGCTACAGCATCCTCAACTTTCCCCTCAAATCGACGCAGACCGTCGACGGTGGCGAGTTCGCGATTCGCCCATTCAAGGAGGAACTGCGCGCGATGACGCTGGGAATCGCCCGGATGGGAGCGTCCAGCCGCGCCGCGTCGTGCAGCGCTTCGCGCAGTTTTGCGCAGCGAGGATCAGTCGATCCGCACCTCGCACAGGCGGGGACCTGCTGAATGGCCTTTATCAATAGCGAAGCTTCTTCCTATCCGAGTCGCCGGCGGCTGTCGAACCTGCGCTTGGCCAAGCGGCCCTGACCACCTTGGCGCTCGAAAGCGCACTGGCAGCACCTCTCGAAGGTCCCAGTCCATAGTTGAAACACATCCACTGCATGTTTAGAAAATTTTTGCAAATGCGTCGCGGCCGCCATAAATTGACTGGCTTCGGCGAGCGGTCAGCGGTCCTTGGGACGGGCCTTGTCCCCGCTCCTTCAGAGAGAAGGCTTCCCTAGCAATGTCAGTCGAGAAAACCGAGGTGCTCGTCGTAGGCGCCGGCCAGGCCGGCGTGGCGATGAGCGAGCATTTGAGCCGGGCGACCATCCCTCACCTGGTGCTCGAGCGCGGCCGCATCGCCGAACGCTGGCGCAGCGCCCGCTGGGATTCGCTGGTCGCGAACGGACCGGCGTGGCATGACCGATTCCCCGGCATGGAATTTCGCGGCGACCCCGACGGCTTCGTTCCAAAAGAGCAGGTCGCCGACTATTTCGTCGCCTATGCGAAGAAGATCGCCGCACCGATCCGCTGCGACGTCGAGGTGAGGCGTGTGGAGCGTAACGTCGGCCGGTCGGGCTTTCGCGTCGAGACCTCCGGCGGCACGCTCGAGGCCCAGTACATCGTGGCCGCAACCGGCCCCTTCCAGGTGCCGGTCATTCCACCCCTCGTCCCCGAGACGGCGAGGATCGCGCAACTGCATTCCGCCAGCTATCGCAACCCTCGCCAACTGCCCGACGGGGCGGTGCTGGTGGTCGGCGCCGGCTCCTCCGGCGTGCAGATCGCCGACGAGCTCTCGCGCGCCGGCCGGCGCGTCTACCTGTCGGTCAGCACGCACGATCGTCCGCCGCGCAGCTATCGCGGACGCGACTTCTGTTGGTGGCTTGGCGTCCTCAACAAGTGGGATGCAGAGGCGACGTCGGGCATCGAGCATACGACCATCGCGGTGAGCGGCGCTTACGGCGGCAGGACGATCGATTTCCGGCGTCTTGCGCGGCAAGGGATCACGCTCGTCGGCCGGACCGAGGCGTTCGAGAGCTGCGCGTTGCACTTCGCCGCCGATCTCGCGACGAACATCGAGCGCGGCGATGCGAACTACCTGTCGCTCCTCGACGAGGCGGACGCCTTCGTCGCACGAAACGGCTTGGCCTTGGCCGATGAGCCGGAGGCGCGCGACCTCCTGCCGATGCCCGCATGCGCGACCCACCCGATCCTCAGGATCGACCTCGAGCAGGCCGGTATCGGCTCGATCGTGTGGGCGACCGGTTATTCCGTCGACTACGGCTGGCTGCAGGTCAACGCCGTCGACGAGAACGGTCGACCGCGGCATCAGCGCGGGGTATCGTCCGAGCCGGGCGTGTATTTCCTCGGCCTGCCCTGGCAGTCGCGGCGTGGATCCGCTTTCATCTGGGGCGTGTGGTATGACGCCGAGTACATCGCCGACCACATCACCAAGCAACGCCGTTACCTGGCCTACGCGCCCTCGCCCGAATGCCAGACCGAGACTGCATGACCCGTCGACGGAGACCGTATGGCTCACACCCGGATCCGCAAGTTCAACACGCGTGACACCTACCCCGAGCAGAAGCTCGACAACGACCTCTGCCAGGCGGTGGTTGCCAACAACATCGTGTTCCTGCGCGGTCAGATCGGGCAGGACCTCGACACGCGCGAGTCGGTCGGCATCAGCGACGTGGCGGCGCAGGCCGAGAAGGCGATGGCGAACATCAAGATGCTGCTCGAAGAAGCGGGCAGCGAGCTCGGCCACATCTGCAAGATCACGATCTATCTCGTCGACGTGCGCTACCGCGAAGCCGTCTACAACGTCGTCGGCCGGTGGTTGAAGGGTGTGTTCCCGGTTTCGACGGGCATCGTGGTGTCGGCGCTCGCGCGACCCGAGTGGCTGGTGGAAATCGACGCCACCGCCGTCATCCCCGACAAGAGGTAAAGCGAGATCATGACGATCTCGCTCGCGGGCCGCTGTGCGCGCACCGGCGCGGTGGGCGGCGTCATCAGCAGTTCCAGCCCGGCGGTGGCGAGCCGCTGCCTGTGGGTCGGCGCCCACGGCGTGGTGCTGAGCCAGAACGTGACGGATCCCGTGCTGGGCGTGCTCGGCCTGGAGCTTCTGGCGCGGGGCTATGGTGCGCTAGGCGTGCTGTCACAGTTGACGGCCGCGCGCGCGAATTCGGAATGGCGGCAACTCGGCGTGCTCGACGCCGCCGGCCACGGCGCGCTTTTCACCGGCGCCAAGGGTCTGGGGGTGACCGCCACGGCCCAGGGGCGTGATTGCGTGGCCGCGGGCAATTTGCTCGCGAACACCGATGTCGCCGCCGCCATGGTCCACGCGTTCGAGACAAGGCCGCAAGACTCAATCGCCGACCGATTGCTGGCCGCGCTCGAGGCCGGAATTGCCGCGGGCGGCGAAGCCGGTCCCATGTACTCGGCGGGCATCGCCGTGCACGAACACGATCTCTGGCCGTACGTCGATCTGCGCGTCGATTGGTCGGAGCGCTCGCCGCTTGCCGATCTGCAATTGCTCTGGAAACGCTACCAGCCGCAGATGCAGGATTACGTGAATCGCGCGCGCGACCCCGAGCGGGCGCCGTCCTACGGCGTACCGGGCAATCCGTAAGCTCGGCATTCCGGGATGACCCATCCCTCGCTCGCCTGCGCGCTCGCACCCATGCCAGCTTCCCCCATGCCAGCTTCCCAAGAACAGCCTCGCAAGCTACGCTCCACACCCCAGGTGTCCGACGCGGCTGCGGCCGTGCTCACCAAGTTGCGCGACTCATCCTCGCGGCCATTCGAAGAGGCGCGCGCGATGCCGCCGGAAGTCTATACGTCGCGTGCTTTTCTCGAGCTCGAAAAGCAGAGCATCTTCTCGCGCGAGTGGCAATGCGTGGGGCGTGCCAGTGCGCTGGCCAAGCCGGGCGATTACCTGGCGGCCGACATCAATGGCCAGCCGGTCGTGGTGCTGCGCACGCCCGAAGGCACGCTGCATGCAATGTCCAACGTTTGTTTGCATCGCATGTCGGTGCTGCTCAACGGGCGAGGCAATGCGCGCGTCATCGTGTGCCCTTATCACGCGTGGAGCTACACGCTGACGGGTGAACTGCGCGGCGCGCCGCAGATGGCGAACCAGCGCAATTTCTGCAAGGAGACCTACAAGCTGCCGCAGGTACGCTGCGAGGTCTGGCAAGGGTGGGTGTACGTCACGCTCGACCCCGACGCGCGTCCGATGGCGGAGCGGATGGTCGATCTCGATGCGCTCGTTGCGCCGTACGACATGGGCAACTACATCGAGACGTTTTATGAAGAACACGTCTGGGACACCAACTGGAAGCTCCTCGCCGAGAACTTCATGGAGAGCTACCACCTGCCCGTGCTTCACCGCGCGACCGTCGGACCGCATTCGAAGCTCGAAGACATGGAATGCCCCCCCGGACACGAGACCTTCAATTACCACTGGATCACAAAAGAGGCTACGCTGCCGATCGGCAACGCACACCCGAGCAACGAACGCCTGAAGGGGCATTGGCGCAATACCACCGTGCTGATGACGATTTACCCTGCGCATCTGATCACGCTCACGCCGGGCTATTTCTGGTATCTGTCGCTGCAGCCGCAAGGCATCGACCGCGTGCATATGCGTTTCGGCGGCGGATTGGCGCCGGAGTTCATCTCCGATCCGCGAGCGCACGAGTATCTGGCCAAGCTCAAGAAGCTGCTCGACGACGTGAACGCCGAGGATCGCCGTGGCGTGGAAGCCGTGTTCCGCGGCGTGCAGGCGCCGCTGGCCCGGGCCGGGCAGCTCAATCGATTGGAGCGGCCCAATTACGACTTTGCGCGCTACATCGCGGAGTGCGCATCCGCATACGCTGCCTGAACGCACGATGCTGATGGCCGCCATGCCGGAGGCAGCACCCTTCATCGCGTTTCACGACGTCGCGAAGACCTACGACGGCACGCAGTTCGTCGTTCAGGGCCTGAGCCTCCACGTCGTGCGCGGTGAGTTCCTCTCATTGCTCGGTCCCTCCGGCTCGGGCAAGACGACGACGCTGATGATGCTCGCCGGCTTCGAGACGCCGTCGCGCGGCCACATCCTCCTCGACGGCCAGCGCCTGGACCACAAGCCGCCTCACCAGCGCGATATCGGCATGGTGTTCCAGAACTACGCACTGTTTCCGCACTTGACGGTCGCGGAGAACGTGGCCTTTCCGCTCTCGGTGCGGCATAGGTCGAAGACCGAGCAGCAGGCGCGCGTCCGCCGCGCACTCGACATGGTGCAACTCGCGCACCTTGCCGGCCGTCGGCCGGCGCAGTTGTCGGGCGGCCAGCAGCAGCGCGTGGCGCTCGCGCGGGCGTTGGTGTTCGAGCCGCGCGTGGTGTTGATGGACGAACCGCTGGGCGCGCTCGACAAGCGCCTGCGAGAAACGATGCAGTACGAGATCATCCGGCTGCACCGCGAATTGGGTCTCACGGTCGTCTACGTGACGCACGACCAGGGCGAGGCGCTCACGATGTCCGACCGCGTGGCCGTGTTTTCCGATGGCTGCGTTCAGCAGCTCGCGACGCCGACCGAGTTATACGAAAACGCCGTCAACGCGTTCGTCGCGAACTTCGTCGGCGAGAACAACAACCTGCGCGGACGCGTGACCGAGCTGACCGACCACTGGGCCACGCTCGCGTTGGACAACGGCGGCTTCGTGCGCGGCCGCCGCAGCGACGGCTTGCGCGCCGACAGCCTTGCGACGCTTGCCTTGCGCCCGGAGCGCACGCGCCTCGGCATCGACGATACGACGACGAGCAACGCGCTGTCGGCGCGTGTGCAAACGCTGATCTATTGCGGCGACCATTATCGCGTCGAAGTCAGCCTGGACGGCGGCGTCAGCATGATCGCCAAGGTGCCCAACGTGAAGCACCACGAATTGCCGTCCGTCGGCGAAGACGTCAAAGTCAGTTGGCGCCACGACGACTGTAAGGTTCTTCAACTGCCTTCCGGTGGCGCGAGAATGTGACGCGCCGGACAGCCACTATCTCTTTCCACCCCTGAAAGGAGGTTCGCCGTGTCGCCTCGTTTTCCTTCCGGCCGCCTGCTCGGCTCGACCCTCGCATGCGCATTCCTGACTGGCGCCGTTCACGCCGAAACGCTGTCGGTCGTGGACTTCGGCGGCGCCTATGAAGACGCCGCCAAGCACGCGTATTTCATGCCCTTCACCCAGAAGACCAAGACCGACTTCACGTTCGAGTCGTACGACGGTGGGATCGCCAAGCTGCAAGCGATGGTGCAGGCGAAGAACACCACGTGGGACCTGATGGACCTCGAAACCAATGACGCGATTACGGCCTGCGATGAAGGCCTGCTGCAGAGGTTCGACGCAAGCAGGATCGGCGATACGAAGGATTTCCTGCCGGGCGCCATTTCCAAGTGCGCCGTCGCCAGCATGGTGTGGTCGACGGTCTACGCATACGACAGCTCGAAGCTGAAGACCGCGCCGACGACGATCGCCGATTTCTTCGACCTGCAGAAATTCCCGGGCAAGCGCGGCCTGCGGAAGGCGCCCAAGGTCGCGATGGAATGGGCGCTGCTGGCCGACGGCGTGCCGAAGGCCGACCTCTACAAGGTGCTCGGAACGCCGGCGGGTGTCGCGCGCGCATTCAAGAAGCTCGACACGATCAAGAGCAGCATCGTCTGGTGGGAGGCCGGCTCCCAGGCGCCGCAGCTTTTGGCCGACGGCGCGGTGGCGCTGGTCATGGCCTACAACGGCCGGATCGCCGACGCAGTCAAGAAGGATGGCAAGCCGTTCAAAATCGTGTGGGACGGCCAGGTGTACGACTACGAATGGTGGGCCGTGCCGACGGGCGCGAAGCACGCGAAGACCGCGGAGGATTTCATCGTGTTCGCTTCGCAGCCAAAGCCGCTTGCCGACTTGAGCAAGTACATTCCGTACGCCCCGCCGCGCAAGGACGCGATCCCGCTCGTGGATAAGGCGCGGCTCAACGATCTGCCGACGGCGCCCGACAACTTCAGGAACGCAGTGCAGATCAACGCGGCGTTCTGGGCCGACAACGGCGACTCGATCGGCAAGCAGTTCCAGACGTGGATGGCGAAGTAAGAAGGCTGGTCTGATCGACTGCCGGGCGGCGCATGACTCCGGAACTCTCGGTCCGCACCTTCCCTGCCGATTCCATCGGCGCGAGGGGAAGCGGCGCCGAGGGTTACCGGCAGGCGAAGCGGCGCGCCGCCCGCGATGCGCTGTTGCTCGCGTTGCCTTTATTTCTGTTCCTGCTCGCGACGTTCATCACGCCTATCGGACTGCTATTGGCGCGCAGCGTCCAGAACTCCGAGATGGCGGACGCGCTGCCCAATCTGACTCGCGCCCTTGCAAGCTGGAGCGGTCAGGGCGTGCCGGACGAGCCGGTCTTTGCCGCATTGGGCGCTGACTTGAGCGCTGCGTCGCAATCAGGAGCCCTCGGTACGGTGGCGCGCCGGCTCAACTTCTACCTGCCCGAGATGCGGAGCCTTGTGATGCGCTCCGCGCGCAGCCTGCCGGACAGCACGCCCACCGCGTGGAAGGCCGCGCTGACAGGCATCGATCCTCGCTGGGGCGAGCACGAGACCTGGCGCGTCATGAAGCGCGCGGCGCAATCGCCGACGCCGGATTATCTGTTGACCGCCGTCGATGCCCAGGTGAACGACCGCGGCTCCATCACGCGGGTCGCTCCCCAGAGCGCCGTCTATCTGGCCGCCTTCGGCCGCACCGTGTCGATCAGCGTCCTCGTCACGCTGATCTGCCTGCTGCTCGGTTACGCAGTGGCGTGGCGACTGGCGGCGCTACCCGCACGCCAAAGCGCACGGCTGATGCTGCTCGTCATCATTCCGTTCTGGACCTCGCTGCTGGTGCGCATTACTGCGTGGTACGTGTTGCTCCAGCCGGGAGGCGTCGTCAACAGCCTGCTGCTCAGTTCGGGAATGATCACCCGGCCGCTGCCGCTGGTGTTCAACCGCATCGGCGTGCTCATCGGCATGACGCACGTGCTGCTGCCTTACATGATTCTCGCGATTTATTCGGTAATGAAAGGCGTACCGCCCACGTACATGCGCGCGGCGCAATCGCTCGGCGCGCACCCGGTGACCGCTTTTCTGCGCATCTATCTGCCGCAGACGCTGCCGGGCGTCGGGGCGGGTTGCTTCCTCGTTTTCCTGCTGGCACTCGGCTACTACATCACGCCCGCCCTGCTCGGCGGCCCCGGCGACGAGATGATCAGTCAGCTCATTGCCCAGCAGACGAACGAGCTCCTCAACTGGGGGCTGGCCGGCGCGTTATCGTTGTACCTGGTGGCCTTCACCGTGGTGTTCTATCTGATTTTCAACCGGCTGGTTGGCATCGACCGGTTGCGTTTCGGCTGATGACGTCCATCGCGAAGAGCGCCGACAACCGCCCGCTGTCGGCACGGCTCGCCCTCGTCTGGACGAACTGGCAGACGGGAATCGTGTTGACCTTTCTGATCGCGCCCGTGCTCGCGATCATTCCGCTGTCCTTCAACGCCGGCTCGTATTTTTCTTATCCGATGACCGGGTTTTCGCTGCGCTGGTACGAAAAGGCGCTGCTCAACCCCGACTGGCAGCGCGCCTTTCTCAACAGCCTGGGCATCGGTACGATGGCGACACTGATCGCCACCGTGCTCGGCACGCTGGCGGCGCTCGGGCTGTCACGCTCGAACTTTCCGTGGCGCTCGGTCATCATGCCGATGCTCATTTCACCGATGATCATTCCGGTGGTCGTCGTAGCCGTCGGCTTCTACATGGTGTTCGCGCCGCTGGGCCTCACCGACTCCTACGCCGGCGTCGTGCTGGCGCACGCGGCGCTGGGGACACCCTTCGTGGTGATCACCGTCACGGCTTCGCTGCTTTCGTTCGACCGCAACCTCGTGCGCGCTGCCGCCGGCTTGGGGGCGCCGCCGTGGGCGGCGTTTCGGCGCGTCACGCTGCCGCTCATTTCGCCGGCTGTCGCGACTGGGGCGATCTTCGCGTTCGCCACTTCGTTCGACGAAGTAGTCGTGATTCTGTTCATCGGCGGACCCTCGCAGCGCACCGTGCCGCGGCAGATGTGGAGCGGCATTCGCGAGGCCATCGACCCTTCGATCCTGGCCGTCGCCACGTTGCTGACACTTTTCGCGATCGCCCTGTTCGTCACTCTCAATTGGTTGCGAAGCCGCACGACCGCGCAGAGCAGCGTGAGAGTTTGATCGGACGCTGCGGCTGCATGCCGGGACACGATCCGCGGGAGACGGCTTTCGCTGGCGAGCGAGAACAAGGGTCGGAGCCTTGCTCTCGCTTCGCTGGGCGCTATCGCAGCCAGTGCCTGCTCGGGGCCTGCGCTTTCACGCGCCGCGTATGGTGTGCTTTGCCAGTCAGAGTCGTGCGGACGCCAAGCTCCAGTTCGCGGCGAATATGCTTCCACACAGTGGATTCAGTATCGTCGTAGCGGTAATCCATCGCCTTTTCGGCCAGGTCATCGATAACACGCCCTGGATTGCGTATAGAGCAATAGGTCGTGCCGAACTCCTCGAGCACGTTGCGGGTGGGCCATGATTTGCTGCCCGCCATCCCGAGTGCCAGCACGTCTTTCTTGATATAGACAGTCGTGCTGACCAAATCATAGACGGGTGCAAGCCGCGCGTCGTTTTCCGCGGTTTCCGGATTGCCATAGAGAACGCCAAAATTCTTGAGATGCGCGTCTCCGTTACGAATGAAACAACAAAGGACAACGAGTCGAAACAGTGCCTCGAGCGACGCGGTACGATTCCGCGGCGCCACGAAATCGCCTACGGCTCGGGCAACGACGCCATAAGTCCCGTCGTACTTTTCATTGGGTTGTCGACCGGTGAGCGCGGCAAGATCCTCGAATCCCAGGTAACCGCCTGGCGCCAGGTCAAACCGGCGTATCACAAAAAGACGACGATCGTCCGAGAGCCAGAATTCGGGAGTGTGCAGGCCAACGTGTTTCGCGATTGACATGCAGATGAATTCATTCTCTGCGAGACCCCGATACTCTTGTCCCGCTGATTTGATGATCAGGTCGGGCGACTTGGCGGCTGACTTCTCGACCATTCCGGATTCGGACTCGCTGCGTTCGACTACGACCACCTTCGGCTGAATTCCGGATATCGAAGCGGTGCCATGTTTCTCCAGGAGTTCGTCGAAAAGATCGTCCGTCCCCCGATAAGCGAGAATCTCTTTCAGTGAAACAGGGTCGCTTGCATTCGCGACCACGCTGTCCAGGGAACTTGCCCAAACACGGCCGGCGGATCGTGTGGACGTGACTGCCAGCAAATTCATTTCATCATCGATATCGAGAATCTTCCGATAGCGATCGATTACGCGGCTAAGCAAGAATCCTTCGGGCAGATTCATCGCCAACACGGGCGTCAAACGATTCGTGCTATAGCCTTGTGCCCGCGGCGGCATGGTGAGTGAGATAGCCAGCTCTGGCCGCGCCAACGCCTCATCGTTGTGGCGAACGACGAACTGTGACTCGCGCAGCAGCGTGCCGGAATGACCCTGTGTCGTATGCAGAAGAAGCGCTTTGATGCGGCCGCGTTTGCTCAGCAAAGTCATGTCCTTCGACGGGCTCTGCGTCGGTTTTTGCTTTCCTGCCTCTGATATCGATCAGCCAATTCGTCCAGTGTGGGCCTGCGCGCGGCCTCTCTCGTGGCGAGTTCCAAACCCACCGAACAAAGAAGGCGAGTGAGGTTGTTCAAGCTCGTTCGGCCCCGCCCATTCTCGAACTCGCTCACGGTCTTGCGAGTTACTCCGGCGGCGCGCGCCGCCTCTTCCTGCGTCATGCCGAGCTGAATGCGCTTATCCCGAAAATTTCGCTCGATCCACATAATGCGCAATATTATATACGTTATAGTATTGTATATCCATAACGAGTAAAATATGATACTTTACTTCGATGACCTTCCCCGGCTTGTCGACAATTATGGGTATTAAATCACTCATTATACCCGACAATTGCTACGTCGCTGAAGGCGATGCAGGTTCACGGCCGCCAAAAACTCGTGCGGTGAGCGAACAAACTGCTGAAGATCGACTCGCGCAAAACGCGACTGTGAGTGGACGGGATGGAGCCGTTACGAAGGCCGAGACGGCTCAACGTTGCGCGGCTCGATCGATAGCAACCTCGCGATTCCAGCCCGCAATCAGCGCCCCGGGGCGCGAAAATCGCAAACCATGCGCGAAGATGGAGCCGACGATCACATCGAAGCGACCGAGAAGCAACCGCGATGCGATCAACTCGGCGCCGGGTGCAGCAATCAACCGAACGGAACCCGGTATGACGCCTAAGGCGTCTTCGGCGTCTTGTATTCGACTTCCTTCTGGAACGGTTTCCAGAGGGTTTCGTAACCGACGAATCCTTTTTCGTTAGGCGCCTTCTGACGCGTCGTATAGAAGGGCGTCTTGCCGTCGGGTACCTTGGCGATCGGCTTTGGCTCGCTCATTACTCACCCTTTTTCCGTGAAGTCGGGATTGCAAAACGGTCTCGTCATCGACGCATCGACGTTCGGCGCCGCGCCGATTGCTCCACCGGCTCTCATCTCTTCATCGGTCGCGTCGCGCACCGTCAATATCTCGAGCCTGAAGACGACCTCCCTGCCACAAAGCGGATTGTTGCCGTCGACGGTCAGCGTCTTGTCGGTAATCCGCGTCACGATGAAGCTGCGGGTATGGCCCTTGTCGTTCTCCATGAGGATGGAGGTACCGACCTGCCGATACTCCTCGGGGACATTCTCGAGGTGATCGGTAAAGATCAGCGACTCGTCTCTCGGGCCGAAGATGCGCTTGCCGTCGATGGGCACCTCGATTACGTCGCCCGCGGACTTGCCCGCCAGCGCCTTATGGACGGAAGGAGCCAGGATTTCATTGTGTCCGTGAACGTAGCCCAACGGGAATTCGACGCATGTGAGGAGGTGCCCCGATTTCCTGTCGGTCACGTTGTAGGTGAGCTCGACGAACTTGCCGTCCCGGATGGCTTCACTCATGTCGCAAAAGCTCGTTGCTCAGAAGATGGACGCCGCAAAAATCCGGACCTCGCCATCCTCGTAGCCGAGGACCAGCCTGCCAAGCCATTCGCCAGGCTTTTTGGTGCTCCGTTGCCGGTAGAGCACCGTCGCGTGTTCGCCGCGGCGAATGATGCCGAGATAGTCGAAATCGTCAGACAGGTTCCTCGCCAGCTCGCTGTTGGCGAACTGGTGATTCACCACGACCTGATTCATCGCGAGTGCCAGCGATTTCGCGAACTTCTTGACGAACTCCCCGTACTTGCATTCGTTGGAATACTTGAGGAGATCGCGCCACAGGGGATCCGCCATGGCGCGTATTTCCTCGTCGGTTCTTTCGACAATCTTCACGCCGAGAGCTGCTGCGCCGGCGCTTGCGTGCTCGTTGTCACCTCGTCGTCCGTCACCAGGTGATAGCAGGGCGCCCTCTCCATCGTGTATTCACCGGTTTCAGGATCGCGACGCGAAACGGTCAACACGTGCCAGTTCTCGTCGTCCACCTTCATGGCATCGCCTCTGTAGTAGTAGCCGGGCCAGCGCGTCTCCTTGCGGAACAGCGTGTGCTGCGTAACGCACTCCGCGGCGCGATGACGATGCTTCAACTCCCACCCGCGCAGCAACTCATGGAGGTCCTTCGCGGCAAGGTTCTCGAGATCTTCCTCCATGATCCTGAGCTTCTTGAGGCAGATGTTCAGGAGCTTCTCGTTCGTCATGTAACCGACCGTATAGCCGCCGCAATACTCGTCCATGAGCTTTTGCAGGCGGTCGAGTCCCTGCTGCGGATTGTGGAAGTGCGGGTTGACGGTGCCCGCCACGACCGCATTGTGGTAAATCTTGAAATGCTCCAGCGGCTTGTAGATTTCTTTGCGACGACGCTCGATCTGCCCATTGGATATGACGATGCCTTCGGCCTTTCCGTCGTCGATGTACTTGCATGCAGCCTTCGCCGCGAGACGGCCCTCGGTGAACGAGCCGGATGAGAAGGCGTGCGGCGTGCCGCCGACCGCATCGCCCGCGCCGAACAGGCCTTCGACCGTCGTCATGCGGTTGTAGCCCCAGAAATACTCGGGCGGGGAAACGTCCTCGGGACCCGAGCACCAGGCGCCCGAGCACGTCGCGTGCGAGCCCATCACGTAAGGCTCGGACGTGGTGAGCTCCGGATTCTCGTTCTTGGGATCCACGTCGGTGGCGGCCCACAGCACCGCCTGCCCGACGGTCATGCCGAGGAAGTTTTCCCAACCGACCTCTTCCAGATGGGGATCCTGGAAGGCCTTCATCGTCACCATGTGAATGGGGCCGCGACCCGCGGCCACTTCGCTGATGATGCAATGGTTGCGCAGGCAGGTCGGAATGGGCCGATGCGTCAGGTGCGAGGCTTCCGGGTCGAGATACTCCTTGCCGACCATTTTCTGCAGCGCGGGGAACCACTTGGATTCGTATTCTTCGCCCAACGCGTTCTGCGTATACGTCTTCAGGTGCAGGAAGTAGGCGCCGACGGGCCCATAACCGTCCTTGAAGCGCGCCAGCACGATCCGGTTTTCCATCTGCGTCATCTTCGCGCCGGCATTGATCATGAGCCCGTAGGCGGACGCGGACGACCACGGCGCATACCACGTGCGACCGGCGCCTTCGCCCGTCGAACGCGGCTTGAAGATGTTCGAGGCGCCGCCCGCACCGCAGATGACGGTCTTCGACTTGAAGACGTGGTAGTTGCCGGTTCTGACATTGAAACCCACGGCACCGGCAACCCGGTTCGGCTTGCTTTCATCCATCAGCAGATGGGTGACGCAAATGCGGTTGAAGACCTTGTCCGCCGATTTCTTGGCGGCCTCGGCGACGATCGGCTTGTACGACTCGCCGTGGATCATGATCTGCCACCGCCCTTCACGCAGGTAGTGCCCGGTTTTCGGGTCCTTCATGATGGGCAGGCCCCACTCCTCGAACTGGTGCACCGTGGAGTCGACGTGACGGGCCATGTCGAACAGCAGGTCCTCCCGCACAAGCCCCATCAGGTCGATGCGAGCATAGCGGACATGGTCCTCGGGATTGTTCTCGCCCCAGCGGGTGCCCATGTAGCAGTTGATCGCGTACAGACCCTGGGCCACCGCGCCGGAACGATCGATATTGGCCTTCTCGGCAATGACGATCTTCTTGTTCTGCCCCCAGAACCTCGCTTCCCATGCGGCACCCGAGCCGCCAAGACCTGCACCGACGACCAGGATATCGATGTCGTCTTCGATGATCGTGTGGTAGGCCATCAGTAGTACACGCCTTTCTTGAGCTTGAGGCCGGCGTCCTTGAGCGTTCGCAGGCCACCGTCATCGAGGCGGATGTATTTGGGCTCGTTGTAGAGGAGCTGGCCGTCGCGCATTTCCTTGCCCGGCCCGGGAACATCCGCGAGCTTGGGGATCGCCGTCCCCCATGGCTTCGTGGTGATGGGCGACAGGAAATTCTTCTCCGTGCCATCCCGGAACTTGATCCTCCAGGCGATCGTGCCTTTGCGTTCGTCGCGATCGACACGAACGCTGTGACCGAGCGGGGCGAAATCGGCATATCCGCGCACATCGATCGCATGCTGGGGGCACGCCTTCACGCACGAATAGCACTCCCAGCACATGTTCGGCTCGATGTTGTAGGCCCGGCGATAGGTCGGGTCGATGTGCATGATGTCCGAGGGACAGATGTCGACGCAGTGTCCGCATCCGTCGCACCTCGTCATGTAGACGAAGGTAGGCATGAGTCGGCTCCTCAAGCTTTTCTGATTGAGATTGCGCTTTCTAGTAGTGGTGGGGTGCCTCGCGCTTGATGCCGAGCCCCATGTCCATGGGAGCGTCTCGCAACAGTTCCATCGAGTGTCGCTTTTGTTGCTCGGGATCGTCACGCGTCTGCGTGGGCAGATTCTCGGCCGTGCCATTCGCCCTGGAGACGCGTTTCTCGAAGGCTGCCGCCGGCTTGAAGAACATGTGGGCGAACTTCGACCATGGCACGCCGCAAAAGAGCACGATGGTCGCGACGATGTAGAGCCAGAAGAGCACGCCCACGCCGCCGCCCGTGCCCGCCCAAATGAGCCCGAGCGTCACGCTCACGACCAGCGACAGGACGAAGAGGTCGGCCTTCATGACACGTATCGCCGGATGCCCCTCCGCAGCGACGTCGACCCGAATGAAGAACCAGTACCAGTAGCCGCCGACGACGACCATGAAGCCTCCGATCCACCATAGCACTGGCCAGATCGCCGGCGTGGACGTGGCGCCGGAGGAGTAGCCGAACACCATGGCCGCCGTGGCTACCACGTAGAGAACGAACCCGTACATGCCGAGCAGATGCGCCACGCGACGTTTCTGATTGCAGAACTCTCCCGAGGCGAGCACGTCGACCGTCGCGGTCTGCGCCGCGATCGAAATCAGCTCGCCGCTCCCCAACTTGCGGCCTTTGCCCTTCGCGTTGCGCATGTTGGCGAAGAAATACCTCGCGCTGCCTTTGTGGACGATGTCGAAGAGCGTCCCGGCCAGCACAGCCAGGATCATCACCACCAGGAACCCCTGCAGAAAGCCGGCAGGCAGCGACGCGCCCGCGACGGCGAACGGATTGACGCTCGGCATGGATTTTTCCTCCTCCTGCGCCCTATTTTATGTGGGCGTTCGGGTGGCGACCGCAAAAATCTTGCTATGCGGCCATATAGCGGTTGAATGGCGCTACGGCGTGCTGGCAGGGACCACGATTGCGGAGCGTCTGCTGAAGCAGCTGTGACAATTGTGTCGGATCTCTCCTTCCGCTTCTGTTCCTTCTTCTCGTTTGGATCGAGCCGAGCACAAATCTTCCCAAGCCCGGAGCATTATCCATTTCACGAACGCCGGCACGTGATCAATTATCGGCGCGTGCTCGAAGCGGTCTTCGTTGCATCGAGCCGACTGCGGATCTCCACATGCCGAAAGAGACAAAACCCCGGTCTCGGCGTTCGCCGACATCGCGCTAGTCATCCATCACTGACATTGCGATGCCAGTCCCCGGCAGAATCAGCGTAGATCAAGAAGGGGCCCACCTGTGACCGACCAGCCGCAACACGAAGCCCGACCCGACAGCGACGACATTGCCCGTGCACGTCTGGTGCCGCAAGTCGGCATGATGCTCAGGGCGGCCTGGGCTTCCCCCGTACGCAACACGCTCCTGTGGCTCGCCGGCGTGATCTTTGTGATCATCGTAGCAACGGCCTACGGACAGATCCGACTCAACCGCTGGAATCAGCCGTTCTACGACGCGGTGGAGCGGCGCGATTTCGAAGCGTTTCTCATGCAGCTCGGCGTGTTCGGCATCATTGCGGGTGCCCTCCTCGTACTCAACGTCTTTCAGCGTTGGTTGACGGAAACGCTCAAGCTCAAATTGCGCGAAGGCTTGACGCTGGATCTCGTCGATCTTTGGATGCTGCCTCGCCGCGCTTTTCGCCTCGCGAGCGCCGGACCGATCGGCGTCAATCCAGACCAGCGCATGCACGAAGATGCGCGTCACCTGACCGAGCTTTCGGCCGATCTCGGCATCGGTCTTCTGCAGGCCACAATCCTGCTGCTCAGTTTCGTGAGTGTGCTTTGGGCGCTGTCGTCGAACTTCGCCTTCGTCGTGGACGGTCGCGTTTTTTCGGTCCCGGGTTACATGGTGTGGGCCGGCATTCTCTATGCCGGCTCCGCTTCCCTGCTGAGCTACTTCGTCGGCCGTAACCTCGTCCGGCGCAACGCCGAGCGCTATGCCCGCGAGGCCGAGCTTCGGTTCTCGCTGGTTCGCGTCAACGAACACATCGACGCCATCTCGCTCGCTGGCGGTGAGGCGGAAGAAGCGCGGCGTATCAAGGTGAATCTCGCAGCGGTGCTATCCGCGATGCGCGGTCTCGTGATCGGCCACACCAACTTGACCTGGGTCACCGCGGGGTATGGGTGGCTGACGACGGTCGCGCCGATCCTCGTCGCCGCGCCGCTCTACTTTAGCGGCAGGGTCAGCTTCGGCGGGTTGATGATGGCGGCCGGCGGGTTCCTCCAGGTCCAGTCGTCGCTGCGATGGTTCGTAGACAACTTCGATACGATCGCGGACTGGCGCGCGACGCTGCTGCGCGTTGCAACCTTTCGCCGTGCCATGCTCGTGTCCGATACGTTGCACGACGCCGCGGGTCGCATCGCCTACGAACACGGATCTTCCGATGCGATGACGCTCGAGAATCTCGAGATCGCGTCGCCGATGGGATGCACGATGCTCAACGAGCGGAAAGTCGAAATCAAGCCCGGCGAGCACGTCCTCGTCGCGGGAGACGCTGGATCCGGCAAGACCGTGCTGTTTCGAGCACTCGCAGGCCTTTGGCCCTGGGGCACGGGCCGTATCGCCCTGCCGAGAAGCGAGACTATCTTTTTCATGCCGCGCCGACCGTACCTGCCTCCCGGCACTCTGCGCGACGTCCTCGCATATCCTCGGAACGCGAAGAACGTCGAGGCACACGCGTTCAATGACGCGCTCGCGCGAGTGGGCCTGCCACGTCTGGCGCCGATGCTCGATCGCGTCTCGCGATGGGACCAGGATCTGAACTGGGATGATCAGCAAAAGCTCGTGCTCGCGCGTCTACTGATCCACCGAGCGCGCTGGATGGTGCTCGACGAAGTGCTCGACTCGATCGACGGCGAGACGCGTGCGCGCGCGTTGGAGATTCTCTCCAAGGATCTCGAAGACGCCGCGATCGTGCACATCGGCCGCAGCAGCGCAGCCGATCCTTCGTTCACGCGAGTCATCCGCGTCGTGACGGATCCCGGAAGGCGCAGGTTGGTTCGTCACAAGCCCGCCGAAACAACGGGACTGCCCCCCGCAATGCCCGCGACAGCGGCCTCGTGACTAGTCCGCCAGCGCGCACCTGGCAGGTCCCGTTGGACGCAGCGGTGTGGTCGCCTGTCGCCGCGGGCGAGGCGCAGATCGCCCTATCGCCGGCAACGGTCGGTAGACGGCCGGCGCTGCGGTTGGATTTCGATTTCAAAGGCGGGAAGGGATTCGTCGTCGCACGCTGTCCGGTGCAACACGAAATAAGCGAGGACTACACGGTCGCTTTCCGGCTGCGCGGCTTCGGCAGGAAAAACAATCTCGAGGTCAAGCTCGTCGACACGAGCGGGCAGAACGTCTGGCGGCACGTCGAGGTGAACGTGCAAGCGCCTGCGCGCTGGAAGCGCTTTCGCATCGACAGTCGCGAGTTCGAGTTTGCCTGGGGTCCGGCAAGCGGAGACATGCCCAAAGAGCTCGGAGCGATCGAGCTCGCGATCGTCGCCGGCGAAGGCGGCGCCGGTACGCTGTGGATCAGCGATCTTGCGATCGAAGATCACGGTCCTCCGACGCGCGCGCGAGCGAGCGCCTCGAGCGCGCTTCCGGGCTTCGATGCCAATCAGGCGCTCGCCGGTTCTGCCTGGATGCCCAGCCCCGACGATGCGCATCCCTGGATCATCGTCGACTTCATCGAGCCACGCGTGCTCGGCGGGCTCATCATCGATTGGCGGGACGGCGCACCGGCAAGCGGCTTTCGCGTGCGAGCGTCGTCGCGCGGTCAGCGTTGGCGGACGGTATACGCGACGACTCGTGCCGGCGGCGCACGAAGCTACGTCTACCTGCCCGATCTGAAAACGCGTTTTCTGCGGCTCGAGCTCAACGCACCGTTATCCGGTGCCGCCCTGGAACCGCAGTCATTCGAGTTTTCACGTTCGATCGGGGCCTTCTGCTACAGCATCGCTAGGCGCGAGCGGCGCGGCTCGTACCCGCGCTGGCTGCATCGCGAGCAAACGCTGTGGACGCCGATCGGGACTGCGCACGGCACGCATTGCGCTCTCATGAACGAGGAAGGCATGGTGGAAGTCGCACCCGCGTCGTTCTCGCTCGAGCCGATGGTGATGGTCGACGGCCGGCTCTTCAGCTGGGCGGATGTCGAGGAGCGACAGGCATTGCTCGAGGCCGTGCTGCCTGTTCCGTCCGCGATCTGGGAAATGGCAGCGTGGCGCATGCGTGTCCAAGGCGAGGCAACGCGAACCGGGAATGTTCGTCTTCGCTATCAAATCGAGAACCGAGCGGATCGATCCTTATCGGTGCGCCTGCTCGTGCTGGTTCGGCCGTTTCAGGTCACTCCCCCGTGGCAGCGCATTGGCAGCATTGGTGGTGTGAGCCTCGTACACGACGTGGCATGGCAGGCTGGTGCGTTGCGTGTGAACGAGACAGCCGCCATCGTGCCGGCGAGCGCACCTTCCGGCTTCGCCGCGACGACGTTCGACGAGGGGTTCGTTGCTTTGCGTCTTGTCGAAGCCGGCCGCGAGCCAGCGAACCAACAACTTCACGATCCGTTGGGCCTTGCTTCCGCCGCACTCGCCTTCGATCTGACGCTCGACGCTCACGCAACCGCGGAGCGCGTCGTGGAATGTCTGCCGGCGAATTCGTCGCTCATGATCGGGCAGCCGGCATTCGATTGGGCGAAGGAGCTTCCCGCAGCGCAGTGGTCCGCGTCCGGATGGGCAATCGACGCCATCCGCGCTGCGCTCACCGCGACGGCGCACATCCTCGTGACGCGCTCCGGCGCAGCCCTGCAACCAGGACCGCGGCGCTACTCACGGTCCTGGATTCGCGATGGCACCATCATGAGCGCAGCGCTGCTGCGAATGCGACATGCGGAGGAGGTCGTCGAGTTCATCCGTTGGTACGCTCCCTACCAGCGCGCGGACGGATTCGTCCCGTGTTGCGTCGACCGCGATGGACCCGACTGGCTGGTGGAGCACGACAGTCACGGAGAGCTGATTGTCGTGATCGCGGACTGCTACCGCTTCATGGAGGACGCGAACTTCCTCGAGGAGTGCTGGCCATTCGTCGTCAAAGCCGTCGGCTGCATCGAGGGACTGCTCGACGAGAGCGGGCTGTTGCCTGTATCCGTGAGCCACGAGGGTTACCTCGCACAACCGGTGCATTCGTATTGGGATGACTTCTGGGCGCTGCGCGGTCTGCGCGACGCGGTCGACCTCGCGCAGCAGATCGGTGACCTGGATGCCGTCGCGCGCTGGAGCCGCGTCGCGCAGCGCTTCGCCTCGACGTTGTTCGAATCGATCGAGCGCACGCGCGCTGCGCACAAGCTCGATTTCATTCCGGGCAGCGTCGAGTGGGCGGACTTCGACCCGACCGCCACCGCGATCGCGATCGCACTTCTCGATGTTGCCGAAGGTCTCGATCGCAAGGCGATCGAGCGAACCTTCGACCGATACCTTTCCGATTGGCGTCGCAAGCGCAGCGGACTGCTCGAATGGGAGAAATACTCTCCGTACGAGATACGCATCATTGGTGCTCTCGTGCGACTCGATCGACGGGGAGACGCGCTCGAGCTCTTGCGCTTCTTCCTTTCGGACCGGCGACCGCCCGCGTGGAATCAATGGCCGGAGATCGCGTGGCGGGATCATCGAGCGCCGGCGCACGTTGGAGATCTGCCGCACACGTGGGTGGCCGCAGAGTACGTGCTCGCGGTGCGCAGCCTGTTCGCCTACGAGCGGGCCGCCGATCGAACGCTCGTGGTGGCGGCGGGCATCGCTTCGGAATGGGCGAGCGGTTCGGGTGTCAGCGTGCGCGAGATGCCTACGCTCTACGGGGCCTTGAGCTTCTCCGCACGCGCTCTTGACGAGCATACGTTCCGATGCGAGATCGGTTCCAGGGTGAACGCGGGAATCGAGCTTCGGCCGCCGCTGTCGGAGCCTCTGGTCGGCGTAACCATCAACGGCAGGTCCCACGAAGACTTCGATGCCCAGTCGGTGATGATCCCGAGTACGCCGGCCGAGATCGTTTGCCACGTCGGCGCATCGGGCTGATCGAAATCGAACATACGCGGACGTGTGACTCCCACAGAGACAGTTAAGGTGGTTGCCTGAGCGGCTAAACGGCAGGATCGCCGCGCCTTCGCGGCGGCGTAAATCGATGCAGATGAGCAGCGCTTCGCGGGGAACTGCGGACCGTACACTTTGTAATCGTGCGGTGCGACTTTTGCGGTGGCTCGGTCGAAAAGATCAACGCACGCATCCATGGATGCGCGGCGCAAAATTGCGGATCCCGAACCGGCCTGGAAAAGGCGTCAGGGCGGTCCGTTACGCGCGAACGCGCGGAATGCCGCACGGTCGCTGAGCCGTTCGTAGTAGGTCTCGACTGCGGGGAGCGCCGGCCGATCCATGGGTGTCGCGAACCAGCGGTGTGTCGCAAGGCCGATGCCGATGTCGGCAAGCGTAAACGTTGTACTTGCCACGTAGGCGCCGGTGTGCCGGAGCTGTGCGTCGAGCATCGTCATGTGCCGATTCCATTGCTCGATGCTGTCAGCGATCGCCAATGGATCGCCGTGCTTCGGGCTCTTGCGCACGAGTCTCATGAATGCGTAGCGCCAGGCATCGTTCAACTCCGTCGCCTGCCAGTCCATCCACTGCTCGACGATCGCGCGCGAACCGACCTCACGCGGCAGGAGATCGTCGCGTCCATGCTTCGAAGCCAAGTAGCGACAGATCGTGTTCGATTCCCATAGCACGAACGGCCCGTCGCGAATCACGGGCACGAGGCCGTTGGGATTCAGGGCGAGGAATTCGGGTGTGTTCGTTGATCGGAAGCCGGTACCCCATTGTTCCTGCCGACAGGGTTGTTCGATCTCCGCGCAGAGCCACAGCACTTTGCGCACGTTGATCGACGAAGACCGGCCGAGGATTTCGAGCATGAACGCTTCCCGGGTCAGGCGCGCGAACCGAAACGCGCCAACGTTCTCGCACGCACGCGCTCGGCTTCCACTTCACGGTAATGCGGCTCTGCGGATGTCACGAGCGAGTCGATGAGCACCCGCGCGACGGCGGCGACTCGTCGACCGCTCGCGCAAATGCCGCCTCGTTTGCCTTTGAAGGACGATTGAATCCGCTCAACTTGCGCACGAATTGCAGCGATGCTGCGCGAATCTCCTCGTCGGTCGCAAGCGGATCGAAATTGAACAACGCTTGATGTTCCGGCGCATGATGACTCCAAGGCTTGTGACCGAAGGTGTACCACGCCAAGCGGGGTCACGAAAGTCGGCCACGAAACAGCCACACCCCGATAACGAAGCGCTCAACGCGGCTGCACGCCCTCACGGCACTATCGACAACGGGGCGCGATGACACCGGCCAGTCATCGGCAACCATCCGTCGGCACGTCTGCATGCTCCTTCCATTCTCTCTCGAGACTTCACGCGAAATTCGGCGACAGGATAGTCCCCCCGCGTCACCATTCACCGAACCGCCTGTCGGAAAGGCGCGAGGTGCGCACCTTGCTGCGGATCGCGTGAGCCTATGCGGAACGCCTCAATGCGTTTGAGCGACAGAATACGACCGTGGCGCGTCGAGCTTGCGAGCAGCAGCGCATTGTCGTTCGCGTCGATGAGGATGCCGACACAGCTTTCCGGCAGCGTACCGCGCTGCTACACGATGGCACCGGTCGGCACGACCGCGTCGGGATAGAGCCGCACGACGCCGATCGTCGCGAGAACGCCCAGCGCGAAACCAGCGCAGGAGCAGCCATGCCGGCACGCTCATTGGCACGGCGCGACCGCTGCCGCCGGTGCGCCGATCGAGCCATGAGCAAGCACCGAGCAATGCGCGCGTGGGGATCGCCTCATCGATCGAGGCAGCGCTTGAGGCGATCGATCCCGCGGCGGATCCATACCTTGACGCTGCCTATCGGCGCCGACAGTCGCTCCGCCACCTCGGCGTGCGACAGGCCGTAGTAGTAGGCGAGCGCCAGGCACTGGCGTTGCGTACTCTGGATCTCGTTCATGCAATCGCGAACCGGCTGGCGCGGCGGAGGCCCCTCGAGCAATCCGAAGGGGTCGGGTCGGTCGTCCGGAGGTTGCGCCACTCAACCGACTTCGGTAAACGCCCTTTCGATTCGCTGGCGTCTCTAACCGACTCCGCAAGCGGGTCCAGCCCCTCCGGCAGATTGACCGCGAACGACGCGCTACTCTAAAATGGTTCCATTATGGTTCGTCGAGAGAAAGCCATGCTCACGCTGACCCTCAAAAACATTCCGACTCACCTGCACGCCCTGCTCAAGGAAAGCGCCGAAAAGAATCGCCGCAGCCTCAACAGCGAAATTCTCACGAGGCTCGAGCGGGACGTTGCGGCGCCGAAGGTTGACCGCGACAAACTTGCGCGCGACCTGAAGGCGTTCACCAGGCAGCTTCCCTACGTGGATCACCGAATCGGCGACCGCTATAAACGGAAAGGGCTCAAGTGATCGTCGTGGACACCAATGTCATCCATTACTGTTGGGTACGCGGCGAGAATACGAAGATTGCTCAAGCGGTCCGTCAACAAGACCCGGAATGGCACGTACCCATTCTGTGGCGCTCAGAACTACGAAACGTGCTGACGGCGTATCTGCGGCGGGGAATGCTCACGCGCGAGCAGATCGTCGGAATACTGAGCGCGGCCGACCAGGCGCTCGCCGAGCGCGAACACATCATCCTCGACGCTCTTGTGCTCGACGTGGTCGCGAGCAGCACGCTGACGGCCTATGACGCAGAGTTCGTCGCGCTCGCTACTGCTCTCTCCGTCCCGCTGGTGACGGCAGACAAGGGAGTACTGAAGGCATTTCCAGAACGGGCGCTAACGATGGCAGCGTTTCTCAGCGCGCAGCGGTAAGCCGATAGTCCAGGTGAGCGCGAAGGCCTGGTATGCGGCGCTCAAGCGGGCCAGGATCGCGGACATTCGTTGGCACGATCTACCACACACCTGGGCGAGCTGGCACGTGCAGAACGGCACGTCGCTGTTCGCGTTGCAGGAGTCGGGGAGCTGGGCGCCGACGGACATCATGCGGCGGTACGCACATCCGCCGCCGTCATTTGGCGCCTTATGCGGAACGCCTCGGCGCGTTGCGTGTCGTCGAAAGAGCGACTAACTGCACAAACGGCACGGGCCTGCGATTCAGCAGACCGATGGCGCAAGCGCATTCAACGAACCACGGCGATGGCTGAAGGGCATCATTGCGAATCAGAACGCTTTCTTCACGATCGCTCGACCGAGCCGATTTCACTGGTCATTTTCAACAGCCTGTTAGATTAGGCTTCAACGCTTTTCGCACCTGGCCACGCGGCTAGCTCATCGAAGCATCGCGCGCGATGGTCATTGCGCGCTCGAGCGTTAGCAGGTCCACCGGCTTGATGATGTGATCGTCGAAGCCCGCCGCTTTGGACCGTTCGCGGTCCTCGGCCTGTCCATAACCAGTCACTGCAACCAGCTTCAGCCCATACAGGTCCGATCTGGCGCGCAGGTGTCTAGCGAGGTCGTACCCGTCCATTTCCGCAAGACCGATATCGAGCAGCGCCACGTCGGGTGCGAATGACGCCACGAGCTCGAGTGCGCTGCGGGCGCTGTAAACCACGCGGGTCTCGTGCCCTTTATGACTGAGGACCATGGCGAGCGCATTCGCAGCATCCTGATTGTCGTCGACGATGAGGACGCGTCGACGTGGCGCGTTGGGCACGGCGGTCCCTGCGACGGCGGAAGCCGGCGCTGCGATCCGTGGCAGGCGGATTGCAAAAGCCGCACCGTGGCCCAAGCCGGCACTGCGCGCCGTGACTTCGCCGTCGTGCATCTCGATCAGACGCTTGACGACCGACAAGCCGATGCCGAGTCCGCCCTCTGCGCGGTCGAGCGTGCGGTTGCCCTGGACGAACAAGTGGAACAGCTCCGGCAAGAGCTCGGGCGCGATCCCGGGACCGTTGTCGATGACTTCGATGACCGCGCGAGCCCCTTCGGCCCTCGTGTGCACTTCGATTCGACCGCCGCGATCGGTGTACTTCGCGGCGTTGGCCAGCAAGTTGACGACGCATTGCACGAGACGCGTCAAGTCGCCGTTCACGTACATTGCGTCATGGCTGCCTTTCACAACAGCCAGCGTCTGCTGCTTGTCCAGCATCAGAGGCGCGACCGTCTCGACCGCCTGCGCTATCACCGTGCCGAGTTCGAGCGGCGCGCGCTGTAGCTGAATGCGACCTTGCGTGATCCGCGCGACGTCGAGCAGGTCATCGACGAGACGCGCGAGTTGCGCGGCCTGGCGCCTGATCATGTCGATCGCTGTTTGGACGTTGGCGTCGCTCGACGATACGGTACGCGACAGCAACTCGCCAGCGGTGCTGATCGGAGCCAGCGGGTTGCGCAGCTCGTGCCCGAGGAGCGCGAGAAATTCGTTCTTGCGGCGATCGGCTTCGCGCAGCTCTTCCTCGCTTCGTCGCAGCTCCCCTTCGATCTTGCACCGACGAATGAAGTCGCTTGCCTGCCGTGCATAGAGCGTGACGCGGCTCAATTCGCGCTCGGTGGGGCGATGCGGCGAGCGGAAGTGCGTTGAAAGCATGCCCTGCGGAACGCCGTCTCCTGAAATGAGCGGGGTTGAAACGACAGCGCGGTAGCCGGCTGCGCGTGCGATCGGACGCAACGGCGCATACGGCTCGTCGGCTTCGACGTCTTCGATTACGATCTGCTCGCCCGATCGCAACGCGCGACCGCACGCCGAGTCGTCCTCCGCAGACACTTCGCGGAAGAAATCCAGGAAATGGCCGTCGAAGCCTCGCTGGGCCTCGATCGTGAGCACACCCTTGTCGTTCAGCAGTTGCACGTTGCCCTTGTCGGAGCCGACCAGGTCGATCACGCTTGCCAGCATCTCGTCCAGGCCTTCGTGCAGTTCGCGGCAACGCCACATGCGCGCGCTGTACTCATTGAGTTTCGAAAGCGCTCCGGCTTCACTGAACAGTTGTCGTTCACTTTCGCGCAGCTTGCCGAGCGATTCGTCGGCCAATGCGCGCGCGTGCTCGGCGTCCTCGAGAAGCGACAATGCCGCGCGGCGTTCGTCCGACGCACCCATCGACTGAAGCGCCTCGTACGCTGCAGACGCGAAACCACCCAGGCTTTCCAGCAGGCGCAAATCCTCGACGTCGAACCTTCGCTCGCGGTCGTGTGCAATTGCCCAGATCGTTCCGACCGTATGTCCTGCAACATGAAACGGGACGAGCAACCCCTCCTCGGCCAACGGGGTTGCCGTGGCGAGATACGGGTAGCGGCGCTCCCAGTGTGTGAACAACAGCGGCTCGTTCCGATCGAGCACATCGCCGCACGGACCGAAGCCGCGCGGCGTCCCGCCGCCGAGGTGCGGCGACCAAGCGCCGGCGATCGCCGCCCAATAGAACCGCTCGCCGTCGGGCGTGAGGATGCTGAGGCCTGCCGAGCCCGCGCGCAGCACCTCCAGCACCTCGTCGGCGAGGCGTTGCAGTATCGTGCGCGGCGAATCGGCGAGTGTCTTCACGAGCGCGGTAAGCGCCCGACACTCGATCTCGTAGTCGGGCGCCCGCGCTGGACGCCTGCGCAGATCGTCAGTGCGCAGGATCTGCTCGAGCGGAACGAGTCCGTCGCTTTCCGGCATGCAAGCTGGCGCGTCGGCGGCGCGCTCCTTCTCGAAGTCCAGTGGGTAACGGGCGCCTTCGCCCAGGCGTTCCCGGAGCTCGTTGTTCTCTCGCTTGAGCTCGATGATCCGCAATTCGCGCCCGACCGCGGCCCGATTGAATCGCGCCAACTCGTCCGTGCGCGTCTTCAGGACCTCATGTGCCTGGGCGAGCGCCTGCTCGCGCTCGCGCAGGCTGCACTCCGCCTGCCTGCGTGCGGTGACGTCGCTCGCCGCCCCGAACCATTCGACGATGTTCCCTTTCACGTCGAGCAACGGAATCGCGCGCGAGAAAGTCCAGCCCCAACTACCATCGATGCGACGTACGCGATGCTCGAGCTGGAAGACGCTTTTGGCGCGAATGGCATCGCCTACGACCGCCATGACGTGGGACTGATCGTCGGGATGAATGTACTTGTCGAGCCAGCTGCGACTCGAGTCCTCGGTGTCAGCGATGAAGTCGCGTCCCTCGAGGAAGCGCATCTCCGTCCAGTCCGGACTCATCCGATAGATGACTTCCGAAGTGGCGCTGACCAGCGTACGGAAACGCTTGTCGCTCGCAATGCGCATCCGCACGAGCTCGAGTCGGGTGCCGATCCGCGCGAGCAGCTCGCGCGCCGAGAACGGCTTGACCAGATAGTCGTCGGCGCCGGCATCGAGGCCCTCGACGCGCGCCTCCTCGCCGGCACGCGCGGACAGCAGCACTACCGGAATGTCCCGTAAAGCGTCATCGGCACGCGCCGCCCTCAGCAAGGCGAGCCCGTCGAGGCGCGGCATCATGACGTCGCACAGGATCAGGTCGGGCCGCGCGCGGCGTGCCGCGGCGAGCGCCTCCTCGCCGTCGACCACCGTCTCCACGTTGTACGTCGGCGCGAGCAGGTCGCGCAGGTACGCTCGCATGTCCGCGTTGTCGTCGGCGAGCAGGATGTGCGCGCCAGCGGTGGGCGCGAACCGGTCGGCGGTTGCGGGTACCGAGTTCGCATCGAGGTCGACGAGCCGGGTCGTCGTTTCGGACTCGGGTATCCAGCGCAACGCCTCCTCGACGAACGCGCGAGCGCCGATGGCGGTCGAGCTCATCGTACGCGGCATCCTGATGCGATCCGGGGGCAGATGCGCCGTGCCGAGCGGCAGGCGAACGAGGAACGTCGTACCCAATCCCAACCGGCTTTGCACGCTGATCGTCCCGCCATGGAGCTTGACCAGCTCGTGCACGAGCGCGAGACCGATGCCCGAACCTTCCTGCGTACGCCCGATCGTGCCTTCGACGCGGTGGAACCGCTCGAATACGCGCGACAGCTCCTGCTCGGGAATCCCGACGCCGGTGTCGGAAACCTCGAGCAGGGCTTCCGAGGCTTCCCGATGCAGCCGGACCGTGATGCTGCCATCGAACACGAACTTGAAGGCATTCGACAGCAAGTTCAGGACGATCTTCTCCCACATCTCGCGGTCGACGTAAGCCGGTTCGTCGAGCGCCTCGCACTCCACCTCGAGCGCAAGTCCGGCCCTCTCGATCGCTGAGCGGAAGTTGCTCGCGAGGTCCGTGGTAACGGCGGCGAGATCGGTGGGCTCGTAGGTCGCTTCCACGCGACCCGCCTCGATGCGCGCAAAGTCGAGCAGGCTGTTGACGAGCTTCAGCAGTCGCAGCGCGTTGCGATGGGCGAGTTCGAGCGATGTGCGAACGGGCTGAGGTGTGGCGGTGTTTGCTACCGCCTCCTCGATCGGACCGAGCAGGAGGCCAAGTGGCGTGCGGAACTCGTGGCTCACGTTGGAGAAGAACGCGGTCTTGGCCCTATCGATCTCCGCCAGCGCCTCCGCCCGCTTGCGCTCGTCCTCATACGCGCGCGCGTTCGCGATCGTCGTCGCGACCTGCGCGGCAACGAGCTCGTAGAAGCTCATGTACTGATCGTTGAGCGTGAGCCGCGAGCTCACGCCGGCGACTAGCACCCCGGCAAGCTGGTGCGCGGTGTTCGACCGAATGGGCACGAGCACCGCAGCATGCGGCGGATCGGCCCACGGGCCGGGTGGTACCCGTGAGAGTCGCCTGGGAAGATCTTCGATGGCGACGATCGCTTGGCGGCGTACCGCGTAAATGATCGGCCACGGACAACCGTTCACCGTCTCATCGCCCAGTTCGACGACGCGCGGACACGCTTCATCCTCGTCCGCAAATCCGGCCTTCGCGGCGAGCCTTGCGCACCTGCCATCGGGATCGAGCAGATAGATGAGCGCGAACGGAACGTCCTTCGCGCTCTTCGCGAGCATCGCGCACGCCGCACGGCACGCTTGCTCGACCGTTTTCGCCTCGGCCGATGCCGTACCGAGTTCGCGCAACGCGTAAATACGCCGCTCGCCGATCACCTTCTCGGTGATCTCATGGACGGTCGCCAACACGCCGCCAATGCCGTGCGGTGCCGTGTTGTCAGGCACCCGGCTATAAGCAATAGTGAAGTGGCTCTCTTCCTTGAAGCCGTGGCGATGGATCTCGAGCTCGAGGTCCTCGAGCCATGTCGCAGGTCCGCCCTCGAACGGCGTGTCGATGAGCGGTTTCAGCACATGCCAAATCTCGGACCAGCATTCGTTGCACGGCTTGCCAAGCGACATCCGCGGATGCTTGGTCCCGAGCACGGGCCTATACGCGTCGTTGTAGATCTGGATGTATCGGGGCCCCCACCAGAGCAGCAGCGGAAAGCGATTGGCGAGCAGGAAACCCACCATCATCCGCAGCGTCGGCGACCAGCTGTCCTCTGGCCCGATCGGAGTGTTCGCCCAGTCATGCGTGCGGATCAGCTCGACCATCTCGCCGCTCGGGGCATGCGCGAGACGCTTAGTGCTTCGACGGTCTTGCTGTCGCAACCCACCAGACATGACGATCGACATCGTGCCTCCGAACGGCTTCACGACCCCCAGTGGGAGGTTCGTCGCGGTGCAGAAACGAGGGCAGTCGTCTAGCGCTGACGATCAGCCGCGGGAAGCGCGACCTCCCGAAACGAGCCGCGTGCACGGCAACGTGCGCATCTTGCTTGCCTTGTCCGAAGTCCGCTGTCGGAGCCGAACGCTCGCGTCGGTAGGACAACGCCTACACGTGCCAACGCCTTGTGTTCTCCGAACGCGAGAATGCGTTCAACTGCGAAAGCTAAGGTACCGCCGCCTTTCGATCCATACCGGCTTGGGGTAAAGTCACGCAGGCTCGCGCTTCGGCCACGTGACGCAGCACTGGCGTCGAAATGCATTGTCGTAGCGGTGCGCGTCTCTCCGATCAAGAACACGTATGAATCAAGCGCTGACGTCCACGGAGTATCGACTGCTCGTTCAAAATTCGCCGGTCATGATCTGGCGCTCGGGACGCGATGCCAAGTGCGACTACTTCAACGAGACTTGGCTCGCGTTCACGGGACGCACGCTCGAGCAGGAAATGGGCAACGGCTGGGCGGAAGGAGTCCACCCCGACGACATGGACCGATGCGTGGCACACTACCTCGATCATTTCCATCGCCACCGTCCGTTCGAGATGGAGTATCGCCTTCGCCGATACGACGATACCTACCGCTGGATATTCGATCGCGGTGTTCCGTTCTCCGACGACACAGGGACATTCGCCGGATTCATTGGCAGCTGCGTCGACGTTCACGAGCGCCGCATGGCGCAGGAGGCGCAGCAGCAGCACAATCGCGAGCAGCTGGCACTGGCCCGCGATTTCGAGAAGTGGATTCTGGCGATCGTAAGCCATGACATCCGCAATCCGCTTCAATCCATTCAAATGGCCGCGCTTGGCCTGCAAATGGCGGTGGAGGATCCTGCCGGCATCGTTCGAAAGCAGGCGGACATCGTCACACGCGGGGTAAAACGTATTCAGGACATCGTCGGAGACCTTCTCGATCTATCGCGCGAGCGCGAAGGTGCCGGTATACCGATCAACCCGAAGCCAAGCGACTTGCGGGCAATGTGCGAGCAGATCATCGCGGAGCTCCGGGCGATCGCGCGCGATCGAGCGATCACGCTCGATTGCGAGACCGATGGCAAGGGCGCCTGGGATGAGCATCGCATGCTGCAAGCGATATCGAATCTCGGGTGCAACGCGGTCGAGCATGGCACGCCTCATTCGGCGGTGCGCATGCGCATCACGGGCGACGATGAGCACCTGGCTCTCGAGGTACGCAACGAGGGCACCATTCCAGACGAAATCCTGCCCAGCATCTTCGAGCCATTCCGCTCCGGACGCCACTCCGGCCACCGCGGTGATGGCCTTGGCCTCGGTCTTTTCATCACCAACGCCATCGCACGCGCGCACGGTGGCCAGTTGGAGGTCGACTCTTCAAAAGGTGCCACGACGTTTCGGCTGGTCGTACCCCGCTGCGCCACCGCCACGTCGAGTTCAACCACTGCTGCATGAAGTGGATGCGCAGCATCCGCTCATAGCAAGCCGCGGCCCTCCTTCTCGGCCACCGGGTAATACGGCTCGATCACCGCGAGCAGCCGCCGCCACGACACCATCTTATCCCTCTCCGCCAAGAACTGCGCACGCCGCGTCACCTTGCTTTCGAGCGCACACCGGCCGAGGGCAGCGTCATCTGTTCAGTTTCCAATTCGCCTTCGGCAGAGCCCGGTCCTCGCAGCCTCGACTTGTATAATTGCGACACTTTCTCCGGAAGGACGGACATGCTCATTCCAACCGAACCGATCGGGAGCATCCCGCGTCCCCAGGTCCTTCTTGACGCAATTGCCGCTCTCGGCGACGGCACCGATGAGCGCCTGGATGGCCTGTACCGCGAGGCGATCAAGGACACGATCGCGCGGTTCGAGGCGACCGGCTCTCCGATGATCACCGATGGCGAGCAGAGGAAGTATCACAACTTCTGGACGTACAGCGTCGAAGGGCTGCCGAACACTTCCCCCAACGGTTTCAGGATCCCGTTCTCGGCCGGGCATGCACGGCGTATGCCGATGCTCACCCGCGGGCCCTTCCGTTACAGGCGATATGCCGACCGGTACATCGAGGACGCCCTGACCTACGCACACGTGGCTTTGAAGCAAGCGATCATCTCGCCGTCGGCGCTCAGTCTCATGTATCCCGCCGAACCGATCCCCGGGTATTCGCGCGACGCGTTCATCGATGACTTGCTGAATGAGCACGTGAAGGAAATCCGAGCCTGCTTCGCCAAAGGTGCCCAGAAGGTGCAGATCGATTTCACTGAGGGACGCCTGGCACTCAAGGTCGATCCTACAGGAACACTGCTGTCCAGCTTCATCGATCTCAATAACGTTGCGCTCGGCCGGCTCGAGGACGACGAGCGCGCGCGCCTTGGCGTGCACACGTGTCCCGGGGCCGACCTTGACTCGACGCACAGTGCCGACGTCGACTACGCGGAGCTGCTGCCGAGCCTGTTTCAGCTGAACGTCGCGAGCTTCTACGTCGCCCTGGCACGCGAGCCGGATCGAAGGCGGGTGCTGCAGTTGATGCGAACTTATCTCAAACCGCACCAGCGCGCGTTCGTCGGCGTCATCGACCCGCTCGACACGCGCATCGAAACGCCCGAGGAAGTGCGCGATCGCGTGCTCGAAGCTGCGGAGTTCATTCCGCTCGATCAACTCGGGACGACCGACGACTGCGGCTTCGCGCCGTTTTGCGACGACACGTCCACGTCGCGGGAGACTGCATTCGCGAAGATACGCGCACGCGTGGAGGGGACGGCTCTCGCCGCCGAAGCATTGAAGGACCGGATGAATGGATGATGACGAAAGGCGGCTGCGAACGACCGCACTCAGAAACGTCGAGAGTATCCAGATCGCGCGGCAGCGTGCCGAGCGCGAGCTGGTCGACGCCAAGGACGCCCTCCAGCGCAGGACCGAAGAGCTGCAGCAGCAGCGCGAATGGTTCGAAGTTACGCTCGCGAGCATCGGCGATGCGGTGATCACGACCGACATCGAACGGCGCGTGACGTTCCTCAATCCGGTCGCCGAAACGATGACGGGCTGGTCGACTCAGGAGGCGCACGGCCAGCGCCTGGAACGTGTGTTCCACATCATCAGCGAGGACACGCGCGAGGCCGTCGAGAATCCTGTGGCGAGAGTTCTCGAGTCGAAGGCGATCGTCGGCCTCGCCAATCACACTTCGCTGATCGCGCGCAACGGGGCCGAAATCCCGATCGAAGACAGCGCGGCGCCGATCCGTGATCGACTGGGGAATGTAGTCGGTACCGTGATGGTGTTTCGAGACGTGACGCACCGCAGGCGCGCCGAGCGCGAGCTTCGGCGCAGCGAGCAGCTGCTGTCGGAGTTCTTCGAGAACGCCGCCGTGGGCCTGCATTGGGTCGGCCCCGACGGCATCGTCCTCCGCGTCAATCAAACCGAGCTCGATCTGCTTGGTTATACGCGGGAAGAATACGTGGGCCGGCACATCGCCGAGTTCCATGCCGACGTACCCGTCATCAACGACATTCTCGAAAGACTTAGCTGCGGCGAGTGTCTGGAGGCCTACGAAGCGCGGCTGCGATGCAAGGACGGTTCCCTGAAGCACGTTCTCATTTCGTCGAACGTGCTGTGGGAAAACGGCAAGTTCGTCCACACGCGCTGCTTTACACGCGACATTACCGCGCAGAAGCAGGCCGAGAACGCGCTGAGGGACGAGATCGCAGTCCGCGAGCGTGCCGAAGCGGCATTGCGGGAAGCGGATCGCCGCAAGGACGAGTTTCTCGCCACCCTCGCTCACGAACTGCGGAATCCGCTCGCCCCGATCCGGCAGGCGGCGTTGATCGGCAGAGCGCCGAATGCAACGGACGCGCAGAAGCGGTGGAGCAACGATGTCATCACCCGACAGGTGCACCACATGTCGGTTCTTCTCGACGATCTCCTGGACATATCCCGCGTGACGCGCGGAACGCTCGAGTTGCGTACCGAAATGACGGAGCTTTCCGCGGTCGTCGAAGCTGCGGTGGAGACGGCGCGGCCCGTGATCGAAGCGAAGAAGCACCGTTTGACAATTGATCTGCCGCAGGAATCGGTCCTGTTCGCGGCCGACCCGCTCCGCCTAGCGCAGGTGCTGTCGAATCTGCTTACGAACGCGGCCAAGTACACCGATTCGGGCGGACATATTTCGCTTCGCTGTGCCCATACGTCGGACGAGATCACGATCGCCGTTCGGGACACGGGGGTCGGTATGACCCAGGGCGCGATCGCCAATCTTTTCGTCATGTTCTCCCAAGTGCAAAACACGCGTGATCGCTCGGAAGGGGGCTTGGGAATCGGGCTCGCGCTCGCCAAAGGGCTCGTCGACTTACACGACGGCTCGATCGAAGCGGCCAGCGGGGGACTCGGCGAGGGCAGTCAATTCACGGTCCGCCTGCCGCGACGGATCATCGGCAGTACGAGGCTCGCGGGCGGGAAGAAGCGTCCGGACATTCCAGCGGTGGGGCGGCGCGTGCTGATCGCCGATGACAACCGCGACGCGGCCGAGAGTCTGGCATTACTGCTTCGACTGGAGGGGCATGACGTTACCGTGACGCATACCGGACGTGATGCGCTCCTGACATTCGAGAGCATGCTTCCCGAAGTGGCCATTTTCGACATCGGCATGCCGGGGCTCAACGGATATGAAGTAGCTCGCCGCGTTCGTCAACATTCCTTGGGCCGTGCCGTGACGCTTATCGCCGTTACCGGATGGGGCCAGGAAGCGGACAAGGCGCGCGCACTTGCCGTCGGGTTCAACCATCATTTGACGAAGCCGATAGAACCCGAGGAACTCAATGGGTTACTGCGGGCGGTGCCGTGATAAATTGAATCAGCGAACGAGCGCGCGCGACGCCGGTGCGATCGATGCGGCGGACTCACCGCGTTGCAGCGAGAACCAACCGCTCCGATAAGTGAGGTGCACCGTTTCGAGGGGTGCTGCGTGTAGCGATGGCCGACGCGTTTGAGAGCGTGAGCGATGTGCGCAATGCTCGTCAGCGAACTGCTGCAGTAGCCGACCAACCGCCGGGAACGGCTTCCGCAACAGCCGATTGCGCTCGCGATTCGCCGCTTGCTCGTCACGCCCAAATATCGACATCCGGTGCCTACAGGGTGCCTATACCACCATCCAGAAAGACAAAGCCCGGCGCGAGGCCGGCTGGCGCACCACATCGGCGTTGCCGCGATGGCGCTGCAGCCGCTCGGATAGCCACGCCTCGCGTCCGCGCAGCGTGCTGTGTCGCGTAGGCCGTCGGTACGCGACCCAGCCATCGGCTCGCAAATACCGCCGCACCGTGTTCTTGGAGCAACCCATTTTGCGCACGATCGACTTGATCCCCAGCCCAGCTGCCCTCAGCCGCAGCATCTGCGCCGCGTCCTCCGGCGTTTGCATCACTTGCCTCCCCGTCGTATCGATGGCGGGCGAAGCTTGCACGACGACTTCCATCTGCAATGTCCCTCCAGTTGCGAGGGGTCATTTCTTGGTGTCGCCTATGGGGTCAATTTACCCTGTCGCCTGACAGGATTGACCGCCCACGGTCCAGTTTCAACGCGCGCGCTTGTCATTCCGCATGGACGCTTTTAGACCGGACAGCAAGTCGATCAGATCGGACACCGCGCTGGAATTACCTTTTGCTATCACCTGGTGAAAGCCCATGCGAGATGCGACACTTTGCACGGACGTGCCGTCGTCTGCCGTGTGAGCGATAAAGGTCTTATGTTCTAGCCTGCGGTCGGACTTCAGGATTCGGGCGGCCTGCAAGCCGTCCAAGCCAAGCATATTGACGTCAAGGATCACCACGTCAGGTCGATAGTCTCCGGCCGTCGCGATTGCGCCTTCGCCGCTATACTGGACGCATACATCGTAATCGAGGACAACGCGCACGAGCGTACCCAATGAGTCAGCGACGTCGCGATCGTCGTCGACGATGAGGATCTTCATAGGCTGGACGGTTGTAAAGGCATTACCCGAACTAGCTTGCCAAGCGCGGACCAGAAATTCCATCGGCCGCACCTCGGCATGCGCGTAGGACTCGCCCGCTCGACGACTCTTACAATCGCTTCTTGGCGCGGGGAAGCCTTCTCGCCAAGCGGAGCAGTCGACTACCGTGGAGATTGCTGCCGCATACCGAGCTTTCGCTCGATCGACCCTTGAAGTTGAGCCCCGCCGAAGGGCTTCATCAGGATCGTTTTGGCTCGACGCTATGCGCTTGCATCCCTGAGCTTCTTGCCGAGCAGTGTGCGAAGCAGCGACGGGGCCGGGTCGCCATCGAATCGTTTCGGGAGAAAGTAACCGACTGCGCCGATCACGATCGCCGGGACCATCCAAAGCGCGACCCCAAGCAATGCAGCCGATAGGCTAGATGCAGCCGTATGCCCGAGCTGATGCTCAAGTTCGCCGGCATTGTTGAGCATCCAGTGCCAAGCGATGTGGCCCAGAACCGCGGATAGCACGACTATAGCGAGCAGCGGCCCGAACGCAGTAGCAAACATCAAACGCAGGGCAATAAGCGCGATTGCGAAGCTCACGAGTTCGCCGGCCGCGATACCGAGATTGAAAGAAGCGACCGACACGAGTGTGTGTGTACCCGCGAATTGCATGAGGTCGGCTAACAGATGGCCCAAGCCGAATCCACCGAGGGCACCGATTATTGCAGCAATGCACCAGCGGCGGCGCAGGCTCGGTGCAGCTAGATTGCCTATGGCGATGAGTACGGCCATGGCGGCGAGCGCACTATCAAACAGCGGCTGGAGCCAACCGGCATTGGCGGCAGAAACTGCTCCCTCTGCCGCGGCGGTCAACGTCAGCGCCTGCATTGCGCAAAGGACGATCACTACCGCCATGAGCGCGCGGAATCGGCGGAAAGGCGCGACCAAACAGACGAGGAACACGAAGCGATCGAGTGCGAATGAATCGACGAAGCCGCTCGTCAAGAAAATCCACGCCGTTTCGAACCAGCGAGGATCAAGCGGAATGCGACCGGAGGCACCGCGGATCTCGTAAGTCCGCGCGGGCTCGCCGTTCGGCAGGTATTCGAGTTTGAATCGGAGGCGGGCGCCCAGTTCAGGCGCCACGTTCACGCGAATTGAAATGTCGGGATGAGTTGTGTGCAGTGTGTAATCGAGCTGAGTATCGAAGAACCCCTGGTTCCAGAAGAGCTCCGTATCGATTGGCAAGGGGGGTGCCTGAAAGTGGGCGAGCGCGGTGGGATAACTTGCGAACGAGCGGTCTGACAAAAGTGCAACTCGGGCGTCGCGCACGGTGGGCGCAAGCGGGACGCCATCCTCCAACAACTCTATTTGCTGACCCGTGGCAAAAGCGGCCTGTTTCAGGCTATTGTTTATGCGAGCGAGGTCGAGGTAGCCCGGGCCACGCTTCGGCAGCGAGAAACTGGAAAGCAGGACCAACGGGAATCTGGCGAGCAGGTGGACGTGCCCGTCTTCTACCCTGATGAATCCTTGTACGATGATCTCGGGTGGAAGATCTGCCCCGTTCGCAACAGCCCATCGAGGGAACGCGAGTCCGCCAACCATTAGGAGAATCGAAAGAAAGCGACAGAAAGCCCAGTCGTATCCTGCCATTAGTTAGGAACTTGCGCGGTTGTAGACAATCCGCTCCGGTAGCACAGTGCACGCCGACGCCCTGCGGAATTCGGCGCGGACCAAAATAACACGGCGACCGGAAATCGATCCGGCCGCCGCGGCATCAATACCGGCTTCCCCGACTTGCACCTTGGGTGCCGGCCGCTTCGCGCTCAGTGGTCAGTGACCCTTACCAGGGCAACCGTTGGGAGCGCCGTTCCCATGACCTTGCGAATCGCCCGGGCATGTCACCCTCGTGAACTTCTGAATGCGCCGGCCCCCGATGGTCTCGCCCGCGTACAGGTTGCCCTTCGAGTCAATGGCCATCATGTGCAGGAATGTGAATTGCCCGGCTTGATGCCCTGGTTGCCCGAAGCCGCCGATCGGTGGGACATAGCTGGTGCCATTGAGAGCATCCGAGTGATTGAAGATCCACATGACTTCGTTCCCGCCGTCCGAAACATACGCGAAGGTCTGTATCGCGTCCGTCGAGAAATCAATGTCCCATGCGGAGCCGGCCGTCCCGAGCGCCGCCGTGCCCGGAATAATCGGGATCGCCTTCACGAACTGACCAGTCTTGGTGAAGACATTGATCCGATCCTGTCCGCGATCGCATGCATACACGAGCCCATCCCTGCCGATCACCACACAGTGGGGATGGCCGCCGTCGCCTGCCGTGAATTGCCCTGACCCGGTGCCGACGCCGCCCATCTGGCGCAGGAAATTGCCGGCCGCGTCGAAGACGACCACGCGGTGATTACCGTAGCCGTCTGCGATGTACACGCTCCCACGCTGACCCGTCACTGGATCCGGGTTGGGATCGACCGCGATGTCGGCCGGCAGGTCGAGCAGCTTGCCATTCACCGTGCCGGTTTGTCCGATGTTGCCGAACGCGTTGTCCGGACCAGCCGGTCCCGTGCCCGTGCACGGAATGGCGCCGCCCTGTCCGTTGTCGCATTCGAACTTCGTGCCGATCTGCAACAGCATCTTGCTGCCGTCGTGCGACCACTTTTGCACGACGCCGTCGCCGTTGCCGCCGATCCAAACGTTGTCCTGGTAATCGACGAAGCAACCGTGAATGCCGTTTGGCATGACAGCATTCTGGCCCGCGATGCTGTTACCCAAGGGGCCGACCGCTCCCGCCGGCTCGAGCGTGGGGTCGCCCCAGCTGTTCGCTACGTTACCTTCCTCATCGAACTCGATGACCGGCGGTGAAGCCTTTGACTTGTACGCGCCGCCCAGCACGCCCGTCTGATTATTGGCCCCCCCGACCCCCTCCGGCGAGGTCAGACCCCCGTTCTGGAACCCACGGGTCACAACGAACACATGATCCTGCGAGTCGACGCATGTTCCGCCAATGTCGGCAGTCACCCAGTTGAACGGCAGTGGCTTCGGCCACGACCCGTCGACCACGAACACCGGCGTAGCGGGGGTCCGTGACGGCGGCGCTGCATCCACGAGCGCACTCGACATCCCAGCACCCATTCCAAACAACCCTGCAGCGATTGCCACATATAAACTCTGTTTGCGCTCCAGCTTCATCGTTTCTCCTTCGGATACTTGGGATATGCGTCAGCCTACTCGCCAAAGTGACATCGTCGATCCGTCTCGCGTACTCGATTGCTGCGACGGATCGGCGGTGCCCCTGGGTGAATCGGGGAGCAACTGGATGGCGATAGCCATGCCACAGCTGTTGGTGAGCATCCTCCTCTGTCGTATTGCGCCCCCGGGATTACGGCCAGCGTTAGGTCGAATGCGGACGATACATTGGAAGTTAATGATGCACAAGATCGGCCATACCAGCGACTCGTGGCATGCGGTTAGCGTCCACCAAAGAACTTTCTCGGCCGATGACCGCTACACCTCGCCGTCGTGCTCCAGCCAGGCAATCGTCTCGCTCATTGCCTGCTCTGTCGTGACATTGCGACCATCTGCGTAGGCAGCTTCGTACCAATCCTTGCCGAGCATCTCGCGCGGCTTCTTTCGCAGTTCCTCGAGGACCGCATCGTCGATGAGGATATTTCGGAGCCCACCCATCCGGTCGAGCGTTGCGTCGAAGACAGACTGCAGGCGCACCGCGCGTTCCCACTCACTGTTTGCCGCAGCAAGAAGCGCGGCAAGATCGATGCTGAGTATTGCCCGGAATTGGGAATCCAATTCGCGGGAAACGCGAATTGATTCGACGAGCGGTTGTGTCGCACGATCTAATCTGCCGCGCGCAATCGATACGCGGACAATTTGTTCCAGAAGGACGTGCGACCGTTCGCGATTGTCAGAATCGTGTCCCGCTAGCGCCTCGTCGAGGTAGGCGGCGGCCGCGTCGAAATCGCATTGCATCCGGCAGATCAAGGCTTTGGTCTGGAGGGCAATGCTCTGATGTGCTGGGCCGAGGCGCCTGGCGACTGTCAGCTGTTTCTCGGCGTACTCCAAGGCATCGGTAAGATCTCCGCAGTATATTCGTGCCCACGCGAGATGGTTCAGGCACAAGGCGACCAGATCCTCGTCGTCATGTTCGCCAGCGATGGTGAGCGCCTCTTTCAGTGGTTCAATCGCATCGGGGACCCTGCCGGACAGGCGCTGAACTACCCCAAGCGAAAGCAGCGCGCGAGCTTTGCTTATTGAACAATCGGCGCCGGGTCGAGCAAGTGCCTCCGTGCAGACTTGGCGGCCCAGCACGAATAGTCCGCGGTTATGCCAGTACATGCAAATGTTGAATGCGAGTTGCAACCCTCGATCAGGACCATCCGGATCATGGTCACACCATGCGTGTGCAGCCAGCAGGTTCGACAGCTCACGGTCGACACGCGCTAGCCAGCTTTTCGCCTCGCGAGCGTAGAGACTCGCCGCGTTGCGCATCTGCATCGATCGCCTGATCCCGCCTATAAAAGCGCGCGACGAGACGGTTTCGGTTCCGGCTCTATCGGGCTCGCTCGCGGATCAAGGGCGTGCAGTTATCGACGCCGTCGCGAGCGGCACGCTGAGCCCAGACCAAGCGGGGACGATCCTGTCCGGGCTTGCGACCCAGGCCGGATCATGGAGATAGACGAGATCGAGAAGCGCGTGACCGCGTTGGAAAAAGCCGCTAGCGGCAATCACCCGAGGACGAAGCCATGAACTACGACAATAGGCTGCGCAAGCTCGAAGAACAGATGCCGACGAGCGCGCCGCTTGATCTACGCGTGTGTTTTGTGCACGCGCATCGCGGCGTGGTCGCCGTTCGCGATAAACTAGGTGCATTGTGCTGACATGCCGCGCCTCGAATTATTTTCCTTTCGTTATCGCAATCCGGTTACCGGCAAGTGGGTACGCGCGCGCTATGTAGCGACGCCGGAAGAGATCGCGAGGGGCAATGCCAAATGGGAGATCATCGGGCCACCCGAGAACCCGTGGGCGCACCCTCAACCGGACGAGACTCCTGTGAAGGAGCCGCCGGGCGACAAGCCGCCGGCCGAGAAGGACCCGCCGTCAAAGCAGCCTCCGGTCAAGGAACCGAAGCAGGTCCGCACACAGATCGAACACGTCGCACAGCTCGACGAGCTTGAAACCTTTCTCGGCCACCGTTCCTGCGCGCCGGTACGTCACGTACTGCGCGCGACGTCGGCGCTACGCACAGATGCAAAGTGCCCCACGCCTGCTTACCACGTGCATGCCATTCCGATATACGGAGGAGTTTATGTCAGCAGCCAGCGTTGA
>Ga0209579_10000478_pt1 | contig 41144 bp, 46 predicted proteins | sample Coa_R1_2_FD_187152 | JGI IMG/M metagenome (GOLD analysis project Ga0209579, IMG submission 187152) | Surface soil microbial communities from Centralia Pennsylvania, which are recovering from an underground coalmine fire - Coalmine... | ecosystem: Environmental > Terrestrial > Soil >...
TGCTCGCGGCGGGCGCGGGAAGGGTCCGGCTGATGACGCTCGCGCCCGAGCTGCCGGGCGCGGTCGAACTCGTGAGGAGACTCGTGTCTGCCCGGGTTGTTGCCTCCATCGGGCACACCAATGCCACCGATATGGAGGTTCGGGAAGCCGTGCGCACCGGCGCGACCGCTGCCACCCACGTGTTCAACGCGATGCCGCCGTTCCACCACCGCAAGCCTGGTGCGGTGGGCGCCGTCATCGATCTACAGGAAGTCAGCTGCGAACTGATCTGCGACGGCCTCCACGTCGACCCCGTCGCCATGCGCCTGCTCTACCGCGCGAAGGGGCCGCTGGGGATTCGGCTCGTCACCGACGCGATGCAAGCGGCCGGAATGCCCGACGGCGAGTACCGGCTGGGCGCCCGGCCGGTCACGGTCACCGGAGGGCGAGCAGTGCTCGCCGGCGGCGAGTCGATCGCCGGAAGCACGCTGACGATGGAGGCCGCGGTCCAGAATGCGATCCGCCTGCTCGGGGTTTCGGTCGAAGAGGCGGTGCTGATCTCCTCGACCAATTCGGCCCGGCTGCTCGGCCTGCACGAGCGCAAGGGCGCGATCGCGGCCGGGCTCGACGCCGACCTGCTGGTGCTCAATGAGCTGCTGGCCGTCGAAGCCACGATGATCGCCGGGCACTGGGTGGCGGGTCAGCCGTGACCGCCGCGGGCGCCAGGCGCTCGACCGCCGCATCGAGCTCGGCTCGCGCCCGGGCACCCGCGCTCGCATCCGCCGCCAGGGCATCCAGCCCCAGCAGGGCCGCGCCGACGATCGGCTCGCTCGGGGAAACCAAGACATGAGCGTTCTCCGCCACCTCCTGAACCCCTCGGGTGATCATCTCCACCACGCTTGTCGAGACCGCCCTGAGGAGCCCCCCGCCAAGGACCACATCCGGATCCACGCCGGTCAGCTCGAGGCGCTGAAGCGCCGCTCGCGCCAAAGCGATCACTTCGTCCGCCAGGCGGCGGACGATGCCTGCGGCGACGGAGTCCTCGTCGCACACCGCGAGCACGACCGGAGCAAGCTCACCGAGCCGGGCTGGGTGCAGCTGCTGCAGATGCAGTGCGCGTGATACCTCGAGCGGGTCGCTCAGTCCGAAGTGCGCCGGCACGGCGCTCTCCAGCACGGTGCGCGGCCCGCGTCCGTCGGCGCTTCGCGCGGCGGCGAATAGCGCCGCCAGACCGACGTCGGTGCCGCCCCCCCAGTCACCGCTGATCTCTCCCAGCGATGCGAATCTGACCTCACGCCGATCGGGGGCGCGGCCGAAGCAGTTGATCCCGGCCCCGCATACCACGGCTATCCCCCACCCGCGGTCGGTGCCGGCGCGCAGCAGCGCCAGCGTGTCGTTGTCGACGACCAGCCGCTCGCTCCAGCCCAGTTGCCCAATCCTGGCCTGGAGCGCGGAGCGCTCCTCGGGGAGGTCCGCGCCGGCAAGCAGAACGTAGGCGGTCGATGCGAACGGGCGGTCGAGCGCCCCGAAACCGGCGCGGGCGGTGGCACTGTCCAGCAGGCTCTGGAGCACGGCGATGCAGCCTTCGAGCCCGAGATGGTGAGCTGAGCTTCCGGCTCCCCGGACGAGTGACAGCAGCCGACCGGTTGAGTCAAGCAGGGCGACGTGTGTCTTGAAGTTGCCGCCATCGACTGCCAGCACGAGACCGTCGCCGGGAGCCCCGTTCGCCCGTGCCTCGGTCACCGGCCCCCTCCGATCCTCGTCGGCGGTGGCGGGGTCGCGGCCGGGAGCAGGCGCTCGAGCAGGCCGTCGGCCAGCCCGTACTCGCGGACGAGCGGATTTGCCAGCAGAGCCAGGCGAGCGAGATCCCGATCACCCGTGCGCGCAGCGGCTGCCGCGATCCGCTCGTACGCGGCGACGTGCTGGGCCAGGCCAAGTAGCTCAGGGGCCAGCGGCCGCTGGGAGAGCGGCTCCGCACCCGTGGCTCCAATGCGGGCCGGAACCTCGACGACATCGTCGTCCGCCAGACCAGTCAGCGTTCCGTGGTTACGCACATCGACCACCTGCACGTCGCCCGTGTTGGCGGTGAGCGAGGCGACGAGCTGAACGGCGGCCTCGCTGTAGAAGGCACCCCCCCGCTGCTCGAGCAGTGCCGGCTTCTCCGCCAGCGAGGGGTCGCGATAGAGCTCGAGCAGCCGCCGCTCGATGCCCGCGACAACCTGCGCCCTGGGCGGCTCCACGCGTTGCTCGCGTAGCACGTCCCGTTCCGCGTAGAAGTAGCGCAGGTAGTAGGACGGGATCACCCCCAACTGGTCGAGCACCCGTCGCGGCAGCTCGATCTCCCGGGCGAGCTCATCACCGCAGGAGCTCAACACGTTGGCCAGCACGTCTCGGCCGTCGAGCCACACGGCGCGGATCCATGTCAGGTGGTTGAGGCCGACCTGATCGACGAGTACCCGTTCGGGAGGGACGCCCAGGTGCGCTGCGATGTGACGCTGGAAGGTGATCGCGACGTTGCACAGGCCGATCGCCCGGTGGCCGGCGTCGAGCAGCGCGCGGGTGACGATCCCGACCGGGTTGGTGAAGTCGATGATCCAGGCGTCGCCCGAGGCGAGCGCGCGCGCCCGCTCGGCGATCTCGAGGACCACCGGCACCGTCCGCATCGCCTTCGCGAGTCCGCCGGCACCGGTCGTCTCCTGACCGACGCACCCACACGCCGCCGGAATCGTCTCATCGCGCAGCCGCGCCGCCTGGCCGCCCACCCGGAGCTGGATGAGCACGAACCCGGCACCCTCGAGCGCGCCGTCGAGCTCACCCGTCAGCGTCAACGCTCCGTGGTAGCCCTGGCGGTCGAGCATCCGCTGCGCGAGACCGCCGACCACCTCGAGCCGCCCGGCGTCGATGTCATGCAGCACGAGATCGCTCAGGTCGAGCCGCTCCCGCTCGCGCATCAGCCCCGAGACGAGCTCCGGCGTGTACGTCGAGCCCGCGCCGATCACCGCCAGCTTCATTCCTTCACCACCAAGCTTCCAGCTGAGCGCTCGGCAGCGGGCCCACCGGGTGGCGCAGATCAGTGGCGCGACTCATGCTTGGCTCACGAACACGAGGCCGATTCTGCTCTGTCAAACGCACGGGGCGATCCGAGTTGGACCCTTCAGGGCCTGCGGAAAACTACGTAGCGGTGTGCGTTGCAGCACCGATGATCGGCACCCCGAATGACCATACCTTGGGCTTGATATGAGCTGGCGACCGCCGAGAGGAGCACAAGAATGTCGATGAAACGCTTCAAATGGGTCATCTTGTCGGCTGTTGTGGGGGTGCTGGTGGCTGCCTGCGGCGGGAGCTCGTCCAGCAGTTCGTCAACGACGTCCAGCACGTCGGGCAACACCGGCAAGATCGGAGGGAAGCTGGTCATCGACAACGTCTACGGAGGCACGTGGCCCTGCCAGTTCAACCCGTTCGTCGCGGCGAACGAGGGCCCGGGCATCACGTTCGCTCTCATCTACGAGCCGTTGCAGTTCGTGAACATCCTTCAGAGCAACAACCCGCCCGTCCCGATGTTGGCGACCTCGTCGCAGTGGTCTAGCGACTTCAAGACGCTCACGTTCACGATCCGCAACGGGATCAAGTGGAGCGACGGGAAGCCGTTCACCGCTCAGGACGTGGTTTACACGTTCAACGCGATGAAGAGCGACAAGGCGATCGACATCAACGCGCTCTGGAGCGCGGATGGCGGTCCGCTGACGAGCGTGGCGCTCAAGGGCTCAGACCAGGTCGTGCTCACGTTCAACGCCCCGTCACAGCCGTACTTCTACTTCGTCGCGGACCTGACACCGATCATCCCGCAGCACATCTGGTCGACGCTTAACCAGAGCAAGCTTCATAGCTACGGCGATTCTCAGCCAGTCGGCACGGGTCCGTACATGGTCTCGAGCTGCTCGCCGCAGAACATCAAGTATCAGCGCAATCCCAACTACTGGCAGAGCACTTCGGGCCATCCCGTGCCCGCGATCAAGGAGATCGATTACCCGGCCTTCCTGAGTAACACGCCGGGGAACCTGTTCCTGTCCCAAGGCCAGGCGCAGTGGGGTGGCCAGTACATCCCGAACGTCCAGTCGTTCTACGTCGGCAAGGATCCGGGACACCGCCACATCTGGTACCCGCCGGTCCTGAACGTGGCGCTCGTTCCCAATCTCGAGAACGCACTGCTCGGCAAGCTGGCCGTGCGGCAGGCGATCTCCTACGCGCTGGACAAGGCCACGATCGCCCGGCTGGGGGAGGGGGGCCAGCAGCAGCCGGCCAATCAGACGGGCGTGATCACGCCCACGTTCAACAGCTGGGTCGACTCCTCGCTTACGCAGCCAGGCTATGACCCGGCCAAGGCACAGCAGATCCTGAGCTCAGCAGGGTTCAAGAAGGGCTCGGATGGGATCTACCGCTCCCCGAGCGGGCAGCCGCTCTCGTTCACGATCAAGACGATCAGCGGCTACTCGGACTGGGACCAGTCGCTTCAGATCATCACTCAGGAGCTGAAGGCGGTAGGGATCGCGGTGACGGTTCAGGATGAGAACAGCACCCCCTACACCGCGGACCTCCAGGGTGGGAAGTTCCAGCTTGCCTACGCCGGCAGCGGTGGACCCGCGGCGGCCCCTGGACCGAGCCCGTACTACGAGCTCCGTGGATGGCTGTTCGGCGGCAACATTGGCTCGACCAACTACTCCCGCTACAAGAACGCATCGGCCGACGCGCTGTTCAACCAGTACGGCGGGGCGAGCCACGCCCAGCAGGTCCAGATCATCCACCAGATCCAGAAGCTGATGCTTGACGACCTCCCGTTCATCCCCACCACGGAGGGCGTCGACTGGTACCAGTACGACACCACGAACATTGGCGGCTGGCCGACGGAGGCAAATCCGTATGCGCAACCGTCGCCCTATTCGTTCCCGGACAACGGCCAGGTCGTGACTCACCTGTATCCCACCGGGTGAGCGAGCGGGCACGGAGGCCGGCTGAGATTCGGGGTTAGTCGATGAGATACCTCAGGCGGCGTCTGGGCCTGTTCGTCCTGACCCTGTGGGCAGCGCTGACGGTCAACTTCGTGATCCCCCGCGTGATGCCGGGGAACGAGGCGCAGGCCGTTCTGGGCACGATGCGGAACGTCAACCCGGCGGCGCTTCACGCGCTTGAGCTCCAGTTCGGTGTCAACGTGCACCAGAACATCTTCGTCGCCTACTTCCACTACCTGGGGAACTGCGTGACCGGGCAATTCGGAGTCACCGTCCAGAACGTGCCGGTGATGAGCGAGATCACCTCGAAGCTGCCGTGGACGCTCGGGCTGGTGGGCGTGACGACGGTGCTCGCGTTCGTAATCGGCACATTCGTCGGCGTGATCAGCGCATGGCGCCGGGGCGGCCGGATCGACGCCGTTCTCCCTCCGTCGCTGTTCATCCTCTCGGCGATCCCGGTGTTCTTCATCGGCCTGCTGCTGATCTACGTGTTTGCTGTCAAGCTGAATTGGTTGCCGCTCGGCTCCAATTACACCATCGGAGCCACCCCCGAGTTCTCGCCGTCCTTCATCTGGGACGTGCTCAAACACGCGCTTCTCCCGGCGATCAGCCTCACCGTCGTGACCGCCGGCCTATGGGTCTACTCGATGCGTAACAACATGATCACGACGATCGAGGAGGACTACGTGAAGATGGGCACCGCCAAGGGGTTGCCGAGCCGCCGCGTGATGTTCGACTACGCGGCCCGGAACGCCATCCTTCCCAACCTGACGGGTTTCGCCATGCAGCTCGGCTACGTACTGGGCGGCGCGATCGTGATCGAATACCTGTTCTCGTATCCGGGGCTTGGCTACCTCTTCTTTACGGCAAGCACCGATCACGACCTGCCACTGATGCAGGGGCTGTTCCTGTTCTACACCCTGGCCGTGCTCGTCTGCGTGCTGCTCGCCGACGTCGCCACCGCCCTGCTAGACCCGCGGACGCGGGAGGCCTGAGATGGCGGTTACCGACATCGCGGCAGCTGCGCAGCCGGACGCCCTCGAGGTGAGCGTTCGCTCCCGGCGCCTCCTCCGCGCGATCCTCCGCAACCGCAAGGCGACGGTCGGGGCGCTGATCCTCCTCCTGATGGTGTTCGTGGCCGCTTTCCCGGGTTTGATCGCGAACCATCCCCCGCAGGCTCCCCTCTACCGCGCGAACGCCGGACCGTCGTCGTCTCACCTGCTCGGCACCACGCAACTCGGCCAGGATGTGTTCTCCCAGCTCGTCTGGGGCACACGCCTGACGCTCATCGTCACGCTGGTGGTCAGCGCGATCGCCACCTTGATCTCGATGATCATCGGAGTGACTGCTGCCTACCTAGGGGGAGTCACGGATCGGACGCTGACGGTGGTAACCGACGTCTTCCTCATCATTCCGGTGCTGCCCCTGCTGATCTTGCTGTCGGCCTACCTGTCACCGAGTGTCACCTCGCTGATCATCGTGCTGACGGTCACCAGTTGGGCATTTCAGGCTCGCCAGCTGCGATCTCAGGGCCTGTCGCTGCGCAACCGCGATTTCCTGGTGGCCGCGCGCGTTCGGGGAGAACGGCCGATGTACATCATCCTCGTCGAGATCGTCCCGACCATGACCTCGCTCCTGGTTGCCTCGTTCTTGGCCCTGGCGGTGTTCGAGGTCGGATTCGCGGCCAGCCTTCAGTTCCTTGGGCTGGGAAACAGCAGCGAGCTGATGTGGGGCACGATGCTCTACAACGCCCAACAGGCCGCGGCGCTGGAGTCGGGCAACGCGTTATGGGCGTTGGCGCCGGGGGCGGCGGTGGCCCTGATGGGCGCCGGCTTCGCGCTCGTGAACTTCGCCTTCGATGAGATTGGAAATCCCGCGCTGCGGCCGGTAAGGAGGCGTCGGCGTGCCCGAACCGCTGCTTGAAGTCAGGAACCTGTCGGTCGCGTATCTGACCGAGACAGCCGACGTCCGCGCTGTGGATCGGGTCAGCTTTACCGTGGCACCCGGGGAGTTCCTGGGCATCGTCGGCGAGTCCGGATGCGGGAAGTCCACGCTGCTCTTCGGGGTGGCTCAGTTGCTCTCGCCCCCCGGAGAGGTGGTCGGCGGAGACGTCATCTTCCGCGGAGAGGACATGGTGCGGCTCGGCCCTGATGACCTCCGCCACATGCGGTGGCGCGACTTCTCGATCGTGATGCAGAGCGCCATGAACGCGCTCAACCCGATGAAGAGCATCGAAGCGCAGTTCAAGGACACCCTGGAGGCCCACGGCACCCTGTCCCACGAGGAGATCCAGCAGCGATCCGCGGAGGTCCTCGAGATGGTCGGGATCGACCCCATCCACCTCGGCAGCTATCCCCACCAACTGAGCGGCGGAATGCGTCAGCGAGCGATGATCGCGATGGCGCTTCTGTTCACTCCTCAGCTCGTGATGATGGACGAGCCGACCTCAGCCCTCGACGTGGTGGCCCAGCGCTCACTGATGACCAAGGTCAAGGACCTCCAGCAAAGCCTTGGCTTCGCGATCATCTTTGTGACCCACGACATGTCGGTGGTCAGCCGCTACTCCGATCATGTGATGGTGATGTACGCGGGCCAGATCGCAGAAGCCGCCCGCACCGAGTCGATCTTCACCCGACCGCTTCACCCCTACACCCGCGGTCTGATGAGCGCGTTCCCGTCAGTTACCGGCCCGCGGCGAGAGCTGGTCGGCATCCCGGGAGCGCCCCCGGACCTCGCTCGACCACCGACAGGCTGCCGGTTCAATCCGCGCTGCCCCGACGTCATGCCGGAGTGTCTAACCCAGGACCCCGAGTTGTATGTCGTTGGTGATGCCGAGGTGCGCTGCCTGCTCTACGCGAAGCAGACCAAGAAGGCGATGTGAGCGATGGGCGCGGATGGCAACTCGGACCGCACTGTGGCTGACGAGCCGCTGATCCGAACGGTCGACCTGACGCGGCATTTTGGCCTCGGCGGCCTGTTCGCGAAGAAGCAGGTGCTGCACGCCGTCGACGACTTCAACCTCACGATCCACGAGAACGAGATCGTTGCGCTCGTGGGGGAGAGCGGCAGCGGGAAGAGCACCGTCGCCCGGATGCTGGCGCGGGTGTATCCGCCCACCCGCGGCGAGATCTACTATCGAGGCCGGCTGCTGAACAAGCTGCGCTCGCGAAAGGACCTGCTCTGGTACCGCGGCGAGGTCGCGATGGTCTTCCAGGACCCGTTCAGCGCGCTGAATCCGGTGTTCCGCGTCTCGCACGGCGTGACGCGCAACCTTGCCCTGCACCGGCCGGACGTGCGCCGCGATCAGCGCCGTCGAGAGGCCGAGCGCGTCTTCGAAAGCGTGGGCCTGAACGCCAAGATGCTCAGAAGATTCCCCTACGAGATGAGCGGCGGCGAGCGCCAGCGGGTCGGCTTCGCCCAGGCCCTGGCGGTACGGCCGAAGCTGATCCTGGCCGACGAGCCGGTGTCGATGCTCGACGTCTCGATCCGGGCCGGCGTGCTGAACATGATGAGCAACCTGCGCGACCAGGAGGGCGTCTCGATCCTCTACATCACGCACGACCTCGCCAGCGCGCGGTACGTCGCCGACCGCGTACTCGTGATGTACGCCGGTCATCTGGTGGAGGAGGGCCCAACGGAAACGATCCTCGGCGACCCCAAGCATCCGTACACGCAGCTGCTCCTCTCGGCGGTGGCCGAGTCACGGCAGGATGCCGAGTCGATCTCCGGAGACACCGGGGAACCGCCGAAGGTCATCAACCCCAGCGAGGGCTGTCGCTTCCGCTGGCGCTGCCCGTATGCGATCGAGAAGTGCTCGCAGGTCACACCGCGGCCGACGCCGATCGGGTCGAGACAGGTCGCCTGTCACGTGGCGGTTGCCCAGGCCGAAGCGAACTCCGCCGCGGTGCCCACGGCCCCGATCACCAACACGTAGTGGCGGTCCGCACCGAGTTGGTGATCTTCGACTGCGACGGCGTGCTGATCGACTCAGAGCGCCTAGCGGTAAAGGTGGACGTGCGGGAGCTACGCGAGCTGGGTTGGCCTCTGAGCGAGGCGGAGGTCATCGAGCGGTTCATGGGACGCTCCGACCGCGACACCCAGGCCGCAATCGAGGCCCACCTTGGCCGCAAGCTGCCCACCGGGTGGGTCAAGCGTCTCGAGCTGCTCTACGAGCAGGCATTCGCGGCCGAACTCGCCCCGGTGGAGGGTGTGGTGGAGGCGCTCGAGCGGATCACGCTGCCGACCTGTGTTGCGTCGAGCGGCACGCACCGATACTTGCGCTACACGCTCGGGCTGACAGGCCTCTACGAGCGGTTCGCGGGGCGGATCTTCAGCGCCGAGGACGTTGCCAGAGGCAAGCCCGCACCTGACCTCTTTCTGCACGCCGCCGAGCGGATGGGTGCCGAGCCGGCGGGCTGCATGGTGGTCGAGGACAGCCGCCCCGGGGTTGAAGCGGCGCGCGCTGCAGGAATGCGCGCCCTGGCGTTCGGCGGGGGGCTAACGCCCGCCAAGCTGCTCGCCGGGCCCAGCACGATCGTGTTTGATGCCATGCGCGAACTCCCGAGGCTGCTCAACCAGCACAACGCCGCGCCCAGGGGACTGTGAACCACCCCAGGATCGAGCCCCATGTCCACCTCGAGCGCAGGCTGCAATTAGTCGCAGCGCACCCGATCGCGCCGGGCGAGGTCTATCGGCCGCGGACTAAACAAACCGACAGCGGCCTACCGTATGGGCGCCGTCTGGCCCCCGGCCGTGGTAACTACGGATCCGCGCTGTGGCGCCGTCCCGTTGCCGCCTCTCCCATCGTGGGCCAAGCTCTCAGCAGGTACCGAAGATCGAAGGCGTGAGGAGCCAATGTTCAAGACGATCATGTTGGCCACCGACGGGACAGAGAATGCCGACCGAGCGCTTCCATACGCGAAAGCGCTGGCGCAGGAGGAGGAAGGCACGCTCATTGTCGCGCACGTGGTCGAGCGATACGCAAGCCACAAGGCCAGCGGGAGCGTGACTCGGCGTTTGCTGCACGTCTCTCCATGCCCCGTGCTTGCCGTGTCTGCGATCGCGGTGCCAGCACCTGAGCCCGCCGGGCGCGAAGTCGCTTACGCTGGCGGTGGCTAAGACGCGCGCGCGATTTGCACCCTTGGCATGGGTCGCCGGCAACCGGCGAGTCCTAAGCGCACCCAGGGCAGTGGTCGGCCCGGAGTTCAACGATGGCTTCCGCTCCGTCTACGAGTGAGCTGGTCGCGCTAGGCGCGCCGATCGAGCTGCGCGACGGATCACGGGTTCGCATCCGCCAGGGTCGGCCCGCGGATCAAGAGCTGCTGCTGCGCGGTTTCGAGCGTTTGAGTCCGGAGTCGCGCTACCGGCGTTTCCTGGCGCCGATGCCCGAGCTGAGCGAGGAGATGGTGCGCTACCTGACCGAGGTCGATCACCACGATCATGAGGCGATCATCGCCCTCGATGAGGCGACCGGCGAAGGGCTTGGCGTAGCACGCTATGTGCGCAGCACAAAGCGGCCGGATGTAGCGGAGGTGGCTGTGACCGTGATCGACGACTGGCAGGGGCGCGGGCTCGGCACGCTGCTGCTCGAGGTGCTGAGCGCTCGGGCGCGCGAGGAGGGCATCAACAGCTTCACTGCGCTGATGCTGGGCACAAATGACGAGATGATGGACATGCTCAAGCGCCTCGATCCGGTGCGGATCGTCGATCGAGAGATCGGCACGGTCGAGATCGAGGTGCCGATCCCCGCTATCGGGCTCGCGCCCGGGCTCCGCGGACTGCTGCGCATCTCGGCGCGCAGCGATGTGGTGCTGCCGCCGGGCCTCGCGACAGGGCGCGGCGCCGTCTCTCAACGGGTCGACCATAGCGGCGATGACGCTGATCGGAAGCGATCAGGGGCAGATGCTCGAGGGCCGCAGCACGTGCGGCCTGGTGGTGACAACGACCCGTAGGAGGACCGAATGCCTGGACTTGCCGGCCGTATCTCGACGCTCACCAAGGCGAAGATCTCGCACATGCTCGACCACGCCGAGGATCCGGCCGAGACGCTCGACTACGCATATGAGCGCCAGCTCGAGGATCTGCAGAACGTCAAGAAGGGGATCGAACATGTGGTCACGGCCAAGAAGCGGCTGCAGCTGCAGGAAGAGGAGCTGCGCCAGCAGTCGGACAAGCTGGACGGCCAGGCCCGGGAGGCTATGTCCGCCGGGCGGGAGGACCTCGCCCGCGCGGCGCTTGAGCGCAAGCAGCTGATTGCCCAGGAGACGGGCTCGCTCGATCAACAGGTCTCAGAGCTCGAGTCAGAGCAGGAGAAGCTGACCGCGGCCGAACAGCAGCTTCAGGCCAAGGTCGAGCAGTTTCGTTCCAAGAAGGAGGTCATTAAGGCGCAGTACTCGGCGGCCGAGGCACAGGTGCACATCTCCGAGGCGGCTACCGGTGTGGGGGACGAGATGGCCGACGTCGGCGCGGCGATGCAACGCGCGATCGACAAGACCGACGACATGCAGGCGCGGGCGTCGGCGGTCGAGGAGCTGCAGGCGGCGGGCACCTTCGAGGACCTGACCGCTCTCGGCCCCGCGCAGGATGATGTCGACCGCCAGCTGGATCAGCTCGGCGCCAAGAGCGCCGTCGATGACGAGCTTGCCAAGCTCAAGGCCCAGGTCGGGTCCGGCACCCCCCAGTCGGGGCTCCCGGCCGGCGAGCCAGCCGCCGAGCCGCAGTCGCCTCACCAGGAGTCCGAGAGCTGACTCGAAGTCCGGCGCGGAACCCGTGTCGCTTGGGGAAGGCACTGTCACGCAATACCTTGGCAGCAAGGGCTCCGCCGCACCTCCGGCGGCATGTGACCGTGTGAACGAACGACGGCGCGCCGTCGCGTTGGCGTGCGATTTCCGCGAGGCGGAAGGTCTCTCGATCGCCCCGATACCCGATCTTCCGCGTGCACGCCGATGCGTGACCTCAATCCTGACGACATGGTCCACCTGGTCGTTGGCCTGCGGCTAGCGGTCGCCGAGGCCCGTTGCGCCCAGGAGCTGCGACGCTGCTGTGCAGCGGCGCGCAGGCTCGTTGGGGCGCGCGAAGCGTCCCGCTCGATTCGGTCTCTCAGTGTCGAGGTGACCCTGATGCCAACCATTCCAACCATGAGAGCGGTGGTGTGTGACAGGTACGGCCGGTTTCCAGCTTGGCGCATACGCCGAATACCGGTTAACGGCGGAAACCGATTCGCGGGAGGCTTCCGCCTGTAAGGGTCTCCTGTGCCTGCGGCTGTGGGTTCGTACGGATGCAGTCGGGGGGGTTGTGGCGGATGAGCGATCGCGAGGGGCCGGTCATGGTTGGGGATCGACATCGGAGCAGCGGCTGCGGGATGGGCGATCCTGGCACTAGGGACGCACTCCTGAAGGAAAGGGCCAAGAAACTATGAGACGCGGTTTCGGCAGGTATATGGTGACGATGGGGGCGGCCAGGCGGGTGGGGATGTGGGCGTCGGTGCTGTCGGCTGGCGTTTGTTTGGGGGCCGGGGTCGGGGCTGGCGTGGCGCGGGCCGATTCCGTGACGTTCGCGTTCACGGGTGCGGCGCAGTCGTGGACCGTCCCAGCGGGTGTGACGCAGGCGACATTCGATTTGTATGGGGCGCAGGGAGACAACCAGTGCACGGGCGCCGGAGAGGGGGCGCACGTGCATGGCACGATCGCCGTCGTGCCGGGCGAAACGCTTCAGGTGCTGGTAGGCGGACAGCTCGGCTTCAATGGCGGCGGGATGGCGGTGAACTGGCCTGGTGGTGGCGCCTCAGACATTCGCCGCGGCCCGGGCTTCGGGCTGACGGACAGGCTGCTGGTCGCCGGTGGTGGCGGCGGCGGCGGCAACCCCGACGTCGGTTCATCTTGCCAACACAGCGGCGACGGCTTGAGCGGCCCCGGCGGCGCGAGCGCGACCGCCGGCGTCGACGGCCAAGCCGAGGGCAGCGCGGCCGGCGGTGGCGGCGGGCAGCCGGGTACGACCAACGCGGGTGGCGGCGGTGGCAGCGGCGGCAGTGGGGGGTATTTCAACGGCACATCCGGCGGCCCTGGCAGCCTCGGCCAGGGCGGCGACGGCGCGGTCGGCGCGCTCGCCGGTGGCGGCGGTGGCGGCGGTGGCGGCTACTACGGCGGCGGCGGCGGTGGTAGCGGCGGCGGCGCCATCAACGGCACCGTCCTTGACGCGGGCGGCGGCGGCGGGGGCGGGGGCGGATCGAGCTTCACCGGCGCCGCCACTGGCGCAACGGTCACCGACGGGGTGCGAGCGGGCGACGGGCTCGTGATGGTGACCTACACGCTGTCGAGCGGCGGTGGAGGCGGTGGCGGTACGGGCGGCGGTGGCCGTGCGGGCTCGCCAAGCGTCCAGTTCGCCGGCTCGCCGAAGTCCACCGGCAACGGCGTGACGTTCCAGCTGCACTGCTCAGCGCCGGCTGGCGCGAGCTGCCATACCACCGACACCCTCACCAGCACCGAGACGCTGAAGGGCGGGCAGCCGATCGCCGTCTCCGCAGCTCATAAGCCGAAGCAACGCAAGCGCACCGTCGTCGTGGGCGCCAAGAGCGTCACGATCTCCGCAGGCAGCAGCAAGACGATCACCATCACGCTGAACGCCCAGGGCCACAAGCTGCTCAACCGCGTCCACAAGCTGCCGGTCACGCTCACGATCAAGCTGACCAGCGCCGGCAAGACAACCCAGGCGATCAAGCGCAAGCTGACCATCAAACAGCAGCAGAAAAAGCAGCACGGTCCCATCGTCAGCCAACTGCTGCTCTATCAGCGTGGCCAGCCTCCTGCTCCGGGATAGCATCAGCGACCTCGTCTTGGTCGAGACACTGCTGGATCCGCCCGGCGTTCCAGGAGTCGACGCAGCGCCCTGCTGGCCGCGCGAGGCAGGTCGCTGGTCATCCGACACCAGGTGCCGGTTGCCGAGCGAGGGCAGGTCTCGGTAGCTGGGCGCAACCAGGCTTGTACGACGGCCCTCGGCCCGTTGGCTCTTGAGGAGACAGAGCAACCAGATAAGCCCGGATGCCCGGGTCGGTCAAGGCGGCCCTAAGACCCGGTGGTCGACGGGGTAGGAATCCACGCCGATGGTGCTTCGAACTACCGATGCGAAGAGACGCCGATCGCGGGATGCTGCGATCGGGCGTCCACGCGGTGTCCGGGACCTATCGAAGGAGGTGTTGCGATGCCTGGAACGCACACAAAGACCAACGGAGCTGCTCCTGTTGTCGTGGTTCCCCCAGACGGGGACGAGGAGCAGGTCCGCAGGCTGGCGGTTGAGCAGATCGAGCGCAAGCGTCGCTTCTCTATGCGCGCGTTCGGCGCCGCTGCGGTCGCTGTGTTGCTGGTGATTATCTGGGCGATCACCGAGTACCACAACGCTGGCGGCTGGCCGACGAGCGGGTTCAGCCAAAGCTCCAGCATCCCGCACACGTGGAACAGCTGGATCATCTATCCGCTCATCGGGCTGGGGCTGTTCGTGGCCATCGATTGGTGGCAGACGCACCGGCACCGGCCGATCACCGAGGACGAGATCCGGCGTGAGATGGACCGTCTGCGCGGTGCCCACTAGGGCGGTCGAGGAGCTCGACAGTGGCAACGCACGTCACAGAACGGCCCCAGAGCACCGGGCTGACCCCAAGTCGTCGCCATCCGAAGAACATCTCGAAGGCGCTGTCCGCGCTCGCAGCGCTCTTCTTGGCTGGGATCGTCGTGTTGGTGCTGGTCGACCGTAGTCCCAACTCCTTGAACAGTCAGGCCGGCATAGGCTCTGGCGTCGCGGCGGCCCAGGCGCGCTCGCTTCCGCCGTTCACCGCCGTCAATGTCGCCGCGGGCAACCACGTCGTCGTGCGAGTCGGCGCGCGGCAGTCGGTCATCGTCCACGCCGACAGGAATCTGCTGGGACGGATCACAACCCAGGTCAGTTCGGGCAGCCTCATGATCGAAAACACGCCCGGCACTCTGAACCTCAGGAGCCCGACGTTCGTGGCCGTGACCGTGCCCTCGCTCGACGCCCTCACCGTGCAGGGCTCGGGGAACATCTCGGTGACCAGGATCAGCAGCCCTAGCCTCACCGTGCGTATCGCTGGGAGCGGCACCATCCACGCCGCCGGGACCACCGCGCGGCTCGCCGCGGCGATCAGCGGCTCGGGCACCGTCCTGTTGAGTCGGCTGATCGCGCGCGACGCGACAGCATCGATCAATGGCAGCGGCCGGATCGAGCTGACCGCGGCCCACAGCCTCGAAGCGAGCATCGCGGGCAGCGGCACGATCCTCTATACAGGCAACCCCGTCCAAGTCTCCAAGTCGGTGAGCGGTAGCGGCACGATCAGCGGCGGATGATCTTGGGGGGGCACACGCGCCCCGACCGCTGGGCCGGCGTCGCGTCGAGAACTTGACCACCGGCGAGTCCGAAGAACGCGGCCCAGCCATCACCGCGAACGGGCCGATGGGAGTTCGGCTTCAGTCGTGCTGACAGCGGAAGCGCGACGAGGGATCTGAGGCGCGCAGGCTGGAATCAGTACAAGTCGGCAGCGGCACTGCTCGTATGCACCGATGGCGTGCGAGGAGGGCGGCGGGATTATCGCGGAAACGTCGGGCGCGATTCTCCACGCCTGCGATCAGAGGGAGATTGCGATGGCTACCTATGTCAGACAGACACCCGAGGCCGAGGCGGCGACCGCCACGTTGACGACGACCGCGACGTTGATCGAGTTGGCTGGCGTGGAGAAGGTGTACCGCACCGGGAAGCTGGAGTACCGGGCACTGCGTGGCGTCGATCTGTCGATTCCGAAAGGCGAGATGGTGGCGATTGTGGGGCCTTCAGGCAGCGGGAAATCGACGATCATCAACATGATCACGGGGATCGATCGCCCGACGGCCGGATCGGTCATGGTGGGCGGCGAGCGGATCGACCAGCTGAACGAGGAGCAGCTCGCGTCGTGGCGTGGTGAGAACGTCGGGATCGTGTTCCAGTTCTTCCAGCTGCTGCCGACGCTGACGGCGCTGGAGAACGCGGTGCTGCCGCTTGATTTCGCGCATCGCGGTTCCAAGCGCGAACGCTTCGAACGGGCGGAGCACAACCTCGAGCTGGTCGGGTTGGGCGACAAGCTCGACCACTTGCCGTCCGAGCTCTCGGGTGGTGAGCAGCAGCGGGTGGCGATCGCCCGCTCGCTGGCGTGCGATCCGACGCTGATCGTCGGCGATGAGCCGACGGGTAACCTCGACACGCACACGGCGGCGGAGATGTTCGAGGTGCTGGCCCGTCTGAACGCTGAGGGCAAGACGGTGCTGTACGTCACCCATGACCTGTCGCTCGCGGAGCGCGCGCATCGCCAGGTGACGATTCGGGACGGTGTCGTCGCCGGAGGTGAGTGATGACTCTCTCAGCCGTTGCACGTAAGTCGGTCAGCGACCTGACGCGCCGTCGGGGGCGCGCGTTTTTCACGGTCGCCGCGCTGGCGATCGCGGTCGCGAGCCTCGGGCTGTTTGCGCTGCCGACGCTGATGAACCGGTCGATGAACGGTGAGATCGCCGCCAACAAGCTCGCCGATGTGACGGTCACGGTCAAACCGCTGCCGCTGACCGGGGCGCAGGCTCAGGCGCTCGGGAGCCTTCCGAACGTCGCCGCGTTCGACCCCCGAAACACGTTCATGACGTATGTCTACATGGGTCCGCGCACGCTACTGATCGGTAAGGCGTCGTTCGCGCACCAGACGGTCGACACCGTGACGGTGACCTCCGGCTCGGCGCCTGGTCCGGGCGCGGTGCTGACCGACGTGCAGAACACCCCCTCCGGTAATGGCGTTGGCACCGCCGGTCAGTCGGTGCGCGTGCGCGCCGGCAACGGCAACGTTGTCTCGTTGCCGATCAGCGGCGAGGCCCGGAACCTGAACGGCGCGCAGATGATCGCCGGCGACGGGATCCCGGTGCTGTACACCACCGCCCAGACCGTCGCCGCGCTGCGCGGCAAGCCTGGCTATACGCAGCTTGCCTTCCGCCTGCGCGACTCCTCCATGGCCGCCGCCCACCAGACGATCAACACGATCCGCCGGTATCTGCAGACGGTCCCCGGGTTCACCGGGTTCAGCGACCTGCCTGAGATCCGCTCCCCGGGTGACTGGCCTGGCAAGGGTGGCTTCACCAAGATCACCGATGTGAGCTATGTGGTCACGCTGCTCGCCCTGCTGGGGGCGCTGGTGCTGATGTCGAGCACGATCAGCACGCTGGTCGGCGAGCAGACCCAGGAAATCGCGACGATGAAGGCGATCGGCGCGAGAGAGCGGCAGATCCGCCGCGTGTACCTGCGCACCGCGGCGCTGCTCGGCGGGCTGGGCGCGATCGCGGGCGCGGTGCTCGGAATCCTGCTCTCGTGGGGCCTGACGTCGTATTTCGCCTCCTCGCTGTATGCGATCAGCGCCCCATTCAGCGTTGACCTCGCGGTGGTCGTCGCGAGCATCGCGGTTGGGGTAATCGGGCCGCCCCTGGCGGCGATGCCAGCGGTCCGTCGCGCCGCGCGGTTGCCGCTCGCCGAGACGCTGCAGGCGAGCGGGAGCGCGGCCGGCCCCGAGGGCCGGCTGGAGCCGCTGCTGCGCCGCGCACGGTTCCTGCCCCGCACGGCGCAGATCGGCCTGCGCGGCGTCACCCGGCGCGGGCGGCGGAGCATCACAACCGCGCTGCAGGTCGCGCTTGCCGTCGCCACGCTGCTTGCGTTCCTCGGGCTCGCGACCAGCGTAAGCAATACGGTCAACCAATCCTGGAACTCCTACCGCTGGAACATCCAGACCGACTCCGTGATGGGTCAGGCAGCCTCGCCGCACGCCGCGGTGCTGATCGCGTCGATTCCCGGCGTGGCGCACGTCCAGCCGCAGCTGACCAACAGCATCAAGCTCGGCGGCCAGGACGGCACCGTCTGGGCAATCCCCGACCGGCCGATGTACAGCTTCCACCTCGTCTCAGGCCGGCTGCTGACCCCGGCCGATACGCGCACGCAGGCGCGCGTGGTCGTCGTCGAGCGGACCATCGCAAACGCCTCGGGAACCCACCTCGGACAGCGCGTCGCGCTACGCACCGCCGCGGGAGACGTGCCATTCACCGTTGTCGGGATCGTCTCAGACCAGCAGAACAACGGCACCGTCGTGTACGTCCCGCTCACAACCATGCAGTCGGTGCTACACACCCCCGGCGCGGTCAACCGGTACTGGATCCAGACCACGTCCGGCAACCACCAGCTGGTCGACCAGACCGACATGCGTCTCCAGATGGCGATCGCCGCCCACGGACTGCAGATGAAAACCACGCGCGAATACGTCGGCGCCGCCCAGGACCGCGCCACCTACCGCGGCATCACCACCGCGATCACCGTGCTCGGCTTGCTGATCGTCGCGATCAGCATGGTCGCGATGATCAGCACGCTCACGATGGTCGTCTTGGAGCGCACCCGCGAAATCGGGATCCTGCGCTGCATCGGCGCCCACGCCCGCGACGTCAGACGGATCTTCGCCACCGAGGGCATGACCGTCGCGCTCGCCGGCTGGCTGATCGGGATCCCGCTCGGGTTCGGGCTCGCCCACGCCGTTATCGCGCTCGTGCAGAACGTGTTCCACGAACACGTTCTGTTCACGTTCCCGCCGCTCAACATCCCGCTCGCGCTGCTCGGCACGCTGATCCTGGCGCTGCTCGTGATCCAGATCCCGCTGCGCCGCGCCGTGCGCTTCAGGCCGGGCGAAGCGCTTAGATACGCGTAACGCAGCGGGATGCGCGGTACCTCGCACCGCGTTACGTCGATAGGTCGCCGTGGGCGTCGACTTTGCCAGGTGTTGATCGCCGGGACGGTTTCCGTGGTGGTGCTGGCGGGCTGCGGCTCGTCGGCGCCGTTGCGTACCGACGGGGCGCGGATCTCGCACCTGACGATTGCCAGCCGGTTCCTGCACCGCAAGATGGCGCTGACGCTCGTACGCCCACGGGTGGCGGGGCTAACCGCCCGCTGCCCGTGTTCCTGCACGGCGTCATCTACGACAACAACTCCCAACTCACAAACCAGCGGTTCGCGGCGCTGCGCGCGCTCGGCCCGCGCCCCCGCCGCCGGCCTGCTGATCGGAGCGATCGCCGGCCTCTGCCCCGCGATCAAAGCGCATGTTCGTGCCGGCAAAACGCTCGGCCCAGGCAGAGCTTCGCGACGTATTCGACGTCTTTGAGGACTTCTCAACCTTTCGGGGTGCTGGGAGCCTTTAACGGGTGATGGGCCCTAACGACTTCGACCGCTTCGTCGCCAACAACGGCGATGGCCTGGTGCGGACCGCGTATCTGATGGTTGGTGACCTTCATGAGGCCGAAGACCTGGTTCAGGAGGCACTGTTCAAGGTCGCCGCGAGATGGCCACGCGTCTGTCGCATGGAGAACCCGGTGGCATATACCAGGCGGGTCCTGGTCAACCTGGCATTGCACGGGAGTTCGAGGCGGTCACGCAACCGGGCGGAGCTGAAAGCAACTCCGCCTGCCGAGACGGCAGCCCGTGCAGCCCATCTCGACATTCATGACGAGCTGTTCGAGGCACTGGCGGCGCTTCCGCCACGGCAGCGTGCGGCGCTCGTGCTCCGCTACTTCCTCGACCTTCCTGAGGCAGAGGTCGCGGCGGCGCTGCGCTGCTCGCTGGGCACCGTCAAGAGCAGCACCTCTCGTGGGCTGAAACGACTCGAAGAGACGCTACGCCCTAATCATCACCACCGGAGCATCGCCTCATGACTGAGATCGAGAACGACCTCCGAGCATGGATGCAGGAACGCGCAGCGCGCGTTCACGCGTCCCCGGAGATCCTGAAAACCAACTACCGTCCGCGAGCCCGCACCTGGCGACCCAGGCTGGCAATCGGCGGCGGTCTGGCCGCCGTTGCGGGCACCGTCACCGCGGTACTGTCGCTAGCCGGCGGGGCGAGCACGGCCTTCGCGGGCTGGAGAGCGCAGCCGACCAAGCCAAGCGCGGCACAGTTGCAGACGGCCAACAGCTACTGCGCCGCGAACATCCCCAATCCCGGCCTTGCGCAGCAGCTGGTCGACAGCCGTGGGCCGTACACGATCATCGTCTATGCGGGCGCGGCTGGGTCCACGCAGACCTACAACTTCTGCACGGTCGGGCCATCGTTCCGCAACGCGTCCGGTTGGACGAGTTACCCGCCGGTGACACCCGCTGACGGGAAGTTGTTCCTCTGGACTGACCACACCTCAACCGACGATGGCCAGCCGTACGGCACCATGATCGCGCAGGCCGGCCCGGACGTAACCGGCGCAAGCCTGACGCTCAGCGATGGCTCGGTCGTCACGGCCACGGTCCAGAACGGCTGGGTGGTTGCCTGGTGGCCGGGCAGTGGACATGTCGCCTCAGCGCAACTAAACACACCGTCCGGGACGCAGACGCAGACGTTCGACTATCCCTGCGACGTCTACGAATGCGGCGGCGGGCCCCACGGGGGCGCACCCGGCGGGGGCCCCGGCGGCGGCTGATCGTCCTCAGCGCGCGGCGCGCTCGTGCAGCGTCTGCGCGGCCGGACTCGCTGTATGCGGGTCCGGCCGCGCGGCCGGGATCGGCAGCCGGGGGGACCGCTGGACCCGGCGGTCGGAGTGCGGCTGTGCGGATCGCCCTCCTTGTCGCCGTGGGCGTGGTGCTTGCGGTGGTCGCCCACCAAAGCGACCGTGCGATCCACCCCTCCGTTCGCGTGGGCTTGCAGCGAGTAGCCTTGAGTGCTGTCGAAGGAGGCCCGGTCCGGATGCATGCGGACGGAAATGCGCCCGAAGAAGCTCGTTCGTATGGCGCGAGAACGCGAGCGGGTTGCCGCGGAGCGTGAGCACATCGCCGAGGAGCGGGAGGAGCTGGCTGCGGAGCGTGAGCGGCTGGCGCTGAGGCGCGAGCACCTGTCCGAGGCGCTCGAGCGGCGCGGAGAGCGCTTAGACGAGCGCGGGTCTACCGTCGGCGCCTGAGCCTGGGCAGCGGAAAGCTGGCGGCGCTCTCGACGTCTGCGCGCAGCTGCTGGGTTTCGCGGAGGGTCCGGAGCTTCTTGACCGTCTGGTTCTCGAGCGCGTCGCGCCGGGCTTTCCGCTCGATCCGCTTGGCATCTCCTACGGAGGAACACGCCGGCCCCGCAGCCAAAATCAGTAACCCAAGCCTCCCGCCTCGTGGCGCAGAAACGCCGTTGGTGGCATTCGGGCTCAGGGTGAGAATCCGGACCGCAGGGCCAGCTCTCTTCCGACTGTACTCCCAATCGGGCCGTCTGCGTACGCGGACCTCAAAACCTGCCCTGAACGTCTGCGCCGTCGAGCGAACCGGCCGACCTTGAAGCTGGGAGTGAGGCTACGCGTTGTCGAGAACACGACCAGCGACGCGTCCGAGGATTGCAGGTTCCTCGGTGCGCGCGCGGACGATTCGTTGCCGATTGCGTCGCTTGGACGTGCGCCTCATATTCGCCTACTCCTTGCGGCGACGCGACGAGCAGCGGCGCTATGCCCGGGAGTCCTTGGCGATCACCGGGTCGCGGCCAGGCCGAGCTTGACGGCACCGGCGCCGGTGAAGGTGCCTCGCCCTGCCAACGATCTGCCCAGACAGCGTGTACGCAATACGGTACACTCCTGGCCATGGCCAAGATCGTCCCAGTTCGAGAGTTCAGAACCAAGCTGAGTGAGCTGCTAAGCGACGTCGCCGACCGCCGGGATCACGTGCTCGTGACCCGCAACGGCAAGCCGGCGGCGGTACTCGTGCCGATCGACGAGTACGAGGCGCTCGAGGAGACGGCCGAGATTCTCTCGGACTCAGCGACGCTGCAAGCCATCGAAGCTGGCCTGGCAGAGCTGGCGCGGCGCGACAGCGTCACGCTCGACGATCTACGCCGAGAGCTCGCAGAACGTCGAGTTGCCCGCTGACGCGTGGCCAAAGTCGTTCTCGCGCAGCGCGCCCGGCAACAACTGCTCGACCTCGACTGGCCCCTGATCGACGCCATCGAGGACGCGCTCGGAATGCTCGAGCGCGACGCTTACATCGGACGCGCGCTACGCGGCCGACTCAACGGCCTCCGCTCACTGCGCGTGGGCACCTATCGCATCATCTACCAACTTGCAGACAACGACCAGACCGTCCGCGTCGCAGCGATCCGCCACCGCTCGATCGCCTACCGCACTGACCCTCGCTGACGTGGGTCGGCCGCAAGTGGCCGCCGATGCCGCCTTAGTCCGACGCCGTCTGCACCGAAATGCATCCGGGCACTCGCTCGAGCTCGGGAGTAGCCTTCGGACGCTCGCCCGCGGGAATGAGCTTGCGCGAGCTGACGGCTGGTGCTGACCCTGAGCAGTTGGCCGCCGTCGTGATCGCTCACGGCGATATCCGTTCGGTCACCGGCGACGTCTGAGATCCATGGGCGGTCATCTGCGCCGTTCCGTGCGCGGCGTTCGGCGAGTCGAACGTGCCCTGGAAGGTTCCCGACGAAACGGCACCGCCGCCGTTAGGCGGCTCGCTCCAGGTCATGTGCGAGGGGTTTGAGAACTGGCCGTTCGTGATCGGGGCAGGGGTGTTTCCCAGCTTCGAGCTCACGTCAAAGTTCATGGTTTCTCGTAGGCGTGTCCTGCCCGTCCACCACGTCTTGCACGACCGTCGGAAACGACCCTAGCGGCAGGATCGTGATTGGACACTGACGCACGGGCGACACGGCTGGTTCCTCCCGGCGATGCGGAAGAGGAGCTTCTGAAGTCTCTTTGCAGGGACCGCTGGAGGCGGCGGATCAGGCTCGGGTCGGAGTGCGGCGCCGGCTTGACCGTCGACGCGGTGACCGCTGCCGGTTCGCAGCGCGTGGCTGGGCTGAGGGGCTTGCGGACGCGCGGCGGGAGGCGGCCCTATCCAGGCCGTGGTCGAGCCCGAGTTGGCTAGCGAGCTTTGTGACGTCGTGGTGCTGGTCTGAGGAGAGGAGTGTGATCCCGATGCCCGTGCGGCCGACGCGGCCAGTGCGGCCAATTCTGTGGACGTAGGTTTCGCTGTCGGCCGGCGGGTCGAAGTTGATCACGTGGGAGATCCGCTCCACGTCGATCCCGCGGGCCGCCACGTCGGTCGCGACGAGCGTGTCGACGGCGCCCGACTCGAAGCGGCCGAGTGCCCGCTCGCGCTGGCGCTGTGACTTGTTGCCGTGCATCGCGACCGCTTTGATGCCGTGCGCGGCGAGCCGCTTGACCAGACGGTCCGCGCCGCGCTTGGTGCGCACGAACACGAGGGTGAGGTCGCGGTCGCGACGGAGCTCGCGGACGAGCGCCTCGACGCGGTGCTCGTGAGCGACCTGCACGAACCTGTGCTCGATCTGCGCGTTCGCGCGCCGCGCCCGGGGGCCGTGGTGGTGGATCGCCGGGTCGTTCGCGTAGCTGCTGGCGATGCGTCCGGCTTCGCCGTCCAAAGTGGCGGAGAAGAACAGCGTCTGACGTTCTTCCGGGCAAGCGGCGACGATGCGGTCGATCGCCGGGCGAAAGCCCATGTCCAGCATCCGGTCGGCCTCATCGAGGACGAGCATCCTGACGTCTTCCAAGGTGAACGCGCCCCGCGAGAGCAGGTCCTCGAGTCGGCCTGGGGTAGCGACCAGGATATGCGACGCAGCCGCGTCCTTGGCCTGCTTGACCAGCCCGGCGCCGCCGTAGACAGCGGTGACACGGAGCGCGCGAGCCTGCGCGATGCCGCGGATCTGATCGACGATCTGGGTCGCGAGCTCACGGGTCGGCGCGAGCACCAGCCCTGCCGGACGCGGATCGGTGGCGCCAGTGCGCTCGACCAAAGGGATTCCGAACGCGAGCGTCTTTCCCGAGCCGGTAGGGGATTTCGCGATCACGTCCCGGCCGGCGATCGCGTCGGCGATCACCGCGCGCTGGATCGCGAACGGCTCGGTGATCCCGGCTCGGGACAGGGAGCTGATGACGGTGCGCGAGACACCGAGATCAGCGAACGATTCTGTTGACATGCACAACTCCTTGGCGGCCCGTTCGGGTCCGCGGACGATTCGGGAGGCTATGGCCGACCCGAACCGCTGACTGCGGGACCCAAGCAAGCTGCCTCGCGGTCGACAACGCCGGCCGCTCAGGCGAACGTAGCAGGTCGTCTCAAGAGCGACGCCAAGGACGTGATCCTGAAGCCGATCTCGGACCCTTACGTTCTAGGCCGTGCACGACGTTCGCTTGGGACGAGAGCAGGCCGGTTTTCGCGCCCGCCGATCGTGTGCGAGTGCTGAGTGATGCGTTATGCTGTATGCATGAAGCGGACGACGATCATGCTCCCAGACGAGGTCGATGCCCGGTTGAGGCTCGAGGCGCGCCGGCGCGGCGTCTCGGTCGCGCAGGTCGCTAGGGACGCAATCGAGCGGGAGCTGCCGCCGCGGCCTGACGGGCGCCTGGGTTTCTTCGCGGTTGGTGAGGGTTCCCCGCGGGACGCCTCCGAGCGGGTTGACGAGTTCGTCGCCAAAGGCATTCACCGCCGCCGCGGCGGGCGCAGCCGGTAGTGCTCATCGTGGACGCCGGGCCGCTGTATGCGGCGGCGGCGAGCAGGGATAAGAACCACGAGCGATCCGTGGAGCTGTTGTTGGCCGCCCCGAGGCCGTTGCTGGTTCCGGCGCTTGTCGTCACCGAGGTGTCCTACCTGCTCGGTGACCGCATCGGCCCTCAAGCTGAGGTCGCGTTCGCGCGGTCGCTCGCCGATGGAGAGCTCATGGCCGAGCCCGTGCTCGACTCGGACTGGGCAAGGATCGCGGAACTCGTAGCCCAGTACGTGGACCTGCCGCTCGGGATCGTGGACGCGTCCGTGGTCGCCTTGGCCGAGCGGCGCGGGTTAGACGTGATCGCGACCCTCGACCAGCGCCACTTCCGTGCCGTCCGGCCAAAGCACGTGGTGGCCTTCACGCTCGTCCCGTGAGGTTGCTGATCGCAAGGCCGCCGGGACCACCTCGCGAATTTTCTCCGTCGGCCGAAGGCCTCCGTCCTCACCGGCTGAATTGGGCTGAGCGAAATAGCACTCCGTAGGGCGCCGAGCCCTGCATACGAGCGTGTCGTATCGGCCGCCGTGCCACCTGCATGACGTGACGTAGAAGTGCCCGTGCCGAACGGCGTAGTTGTCGATCGCGACGCGTTCCTTGTAGCGGATGCACCGGCACGCTGCCATCGCGCTCGAGGTCAGCCCGACCGTTAGCCCCAGGACCAACAAAGCCCTTCGCATGTCTTCTTCCCTCCTTGTCGAGCTAATCCCGACGCATCCGCGCTCCGGTCACGACTAGCGCGGTCAGGCGGTCGCGGGCTGAGCGGGTCAACGAGGATCCACGCGTTTGGCCTGTGCAGCACGGCTGGCAGCTGGCGTCGGACGCGCGACGTCGGATTCAACCCCCCCGCCAACAGCCTTGGCACGTCGGCGATCGAATCGACCACGGCGCTCGGTTGCATGCCGGATTCCCGAACCTGCTCCTCTCGGTATTTCCCGGTCCGGACAAGGATGCCGGCCAGGCCGACCTGCAGCGCTCCACCGATGTCCGATTCGATGTCGTCGCCGACCATCGCCGCCGCCCCCGCGTTCACCCCGAGCTCGGCGAGCACCCCGTCGAAGAACCCGCGCGCCGGCTTGCCGACAACGTATGCCTCGCGTCCGCTCGCGAACTCGATTGCGGCGACGAACGGGCCGACATCGAGGGATAGGCCATCGGCGCGCAGCCAGTAGCGATTCTTCTGAAGCGCGATCAGCTCGGCGCCGGCCATCACCTGTCGAAAGGCATGATTGAGGACGTCGTAGCCAAATGCCGAGCCCAGGTCGCCGATGATCACCGCCTCGGCCCGGTCGTCCTCCTCAAGCGCCGCGAAGTCGCGCTTCACCTCCTCGTTCATGATCAACGCGACCCGCCGGTACCCCCGTTCGCGGCAAAGCTGGACCGCCAGTGCAGCAGGGGTCACGAGCTCGTGTTCGGCGACGGAAAAGCCCAGCCGAGAGAGCTTCTCGAGCGTGGCAGTGCGTGAGCGCGCCGTCGTATTCGTGACAAACCGCAGCCCCAGCCCGCGGGCGCGCAGCTCGTCAATGGCTTCCCTGGCGCCGTCGATGACCTCGCCCTCGACGTACAGCACGCCGTCGAGGTCGATCAAGATCGCCTTCAGGTGGTCGAGCCCACTCAGGCCGTCGGAGCTTGTGGAGCAGGAGCGGCGGCAGGAGGCCGACGAGCACGGTTGCCGCGAGCAGAGCCAGGAGGTAGGGGAGGGTGGTGATGTGTCCGAGCTGGCTCGGCGGCAGCAGGCCAACCAGGCAGGCCGCAAGCGAGGCAAGCGTGCCGACGACGCAGGTGGCCAGGAGCGCCGGGGCTCGGTAGCCACGCGGGTGCTGCGGTTCCCGCCGTCGCAGGTTGCTCGCGGCGACGAACATCAGGACGTACATGATCAGGTAGACCTCTGTCGCCAGGGCGGCGAATACCCAGTAGGCGCGAGAGACTGCCGGCACCACGGCGTAGAGCACACCGATCACCGTGATGACGAGTCCCTGCGCGATCAGGATGTGAAGCTGGACGCCGTTGGAGTTGAGCTCCTGAAAGTACGGCGGCAGGTAGCCGCGCTCGCGCGCGATGTCCAGCAGGCCGGTGGAGGGGCCGGTGAGCCAGTCGAGCAGGCCGCTCAGGGAGGCGACGGCCAGCCCGATAGCGATGATCGGTGTCAGCACGTTCAGCCCGAAGTGGTCGAGCAGGCTCTTGAACGCCTGCATCACACCCGCGGTGAAGCTGATGTGGCTCGCGGGAACGGCGATCGCGATCGCGAGCGTGGGGAGGATGAAGACAAACAGGATCAGCACCACGGCGAGGAGTGTTGCTCTGGGGAATTCGCGCGGGGCGTCGCGCAGCTCATCGACGTGGACGGCGTTGACCTCGACCCCGGCATAGAGGAAGAAGCTGTTGACGATCAGGACGATGCTGGTCAGACCGTGCCAGGGTGGGAGCAAATGGTGCGCGCTGAGCGGCGCGGCCGAGGGGTTTCCCTGCAGGAGATAGATCGCCGCCAGCACAACGAGAAGCAGGCCGGGGATCAGCGTCCCGATGAGGACCCCGTAGGAGGCCAGGCGGCCAGTGGAGAGCACGCCGCGGCCCGAGACGAGCACGGCGGACCAGAACAGGACGACGATCACCACCGTCGTGTACAGGCCGTTGTGCGCCAAGCCGGGCGCGAACACGTAGGCCAGTGTGCTCGCGACGTAGGCGAGCAGGGCCGGGTAGTAGAAGGTCGTCTGGGCGAACTGACACCAGATGGCGACGAAGCCCATCCTGGGGGAGATGCCTTCTGAGACCCAGTTGTAGACGCCGCCCTCCCAGCCCGAGGCGAGCTCCGCCGAAACGAAGGACGCCGGCAGCAGGAACAGGAGCGCCGGCACGACGTAGATCACCACGGACGCGAGACCGAGCACGGCCGTCGCCGGCGTCGCGCCGAGATCGCCCACCGACCCCAAGGTCAACATCGCCATCGCCAACCAGCTGAGCGTCGCCCTGGACGCGGCCGGCGAGCGAGCGGCAGGTTGGGCGCGATGCGGATCCGGCTGCGCGGCTGTAGGTGTCATCCCGGGCGGTGGCGCAGGACTCAGGTAGCCGACGGCGCCTTGCCGTGGCCGCTGCTAAGTAAAGATGATCTGGCCTCCCGCGGCGTCGCGCCATGATTCCGACATGACGGAAATGGTTCCGAGCGCGTCAAGCGTCGTCCGTCGCGCACCCGGCATCCCCGAGGCTCTGCCGAAGGACGAGTTTGACCGGATCTTCAGCAAGGTTCCCCGCCTTACGGTCGAGGTCCTGATCGCATCAGCGGACCGTGGGGTCCTGCTTGCGCTTCGTGATGTGGATCCGTGCCGGGGAATGTGGAACCTGCCCGGCGGGACCGTGCGGTTCGGAGAGCGGCTCGCCGACGCGGTCACGCGGGTTGCCGCCGCCGAGCTTGGTGTTTCGGTCGTCGTTGGCGCGCTGGCGGGCTACATCGAGTATCCGAGCCACTATGAGCATGGGCTCGACTCGCCGGTTGGGCTGGTGTTTCGTGCCCGCCCCTCGAGCGAAGCACAGCCCCGCGGGCAGTGGTTCAGCGTCCTACCCGAAAACATGCACGAGGAGCAGAAGCGGTTCCTCGTGGCTCACGCGCCGGTCTCGCTGCGATGAAGGTTGCTGAGCTCCAGGCAGTGGCTGCTCGGCGACTGGTTTAGCTGATCGTGTGCGGTCCCCGGCTCCCAGGCCGGCGGCTGAGCAGCCAGACGCTCGCACATCGCTTCCCAGTCATAGAACAGCTCGGTCGCGGCGGGCTCATCCAGAGCCACCACGCCTGCCTGGTGGGCGAGCAGCTGGCGGACCGTCGCGCGCGCCGTGAACTCCGGCCAGTAGCGCTGCACCGGCGCGTCAAGCTCGAGCGCGCCGCGCTCCACCAGCCGCAGCGCGCACACGGCCACGAACGGCTTTGTCACCGAGTACGGCTGAACGATGCTGTCGCGCTCCCAAGCGCGCGTGCATCGGGCATCGACCACTCCACCCCACAGGTCGACCAACCAGCGACCCTCCAGCCACACCGCGAGCGCGGCACCCGTACCGGGCTGCAGGCTGACCACCTCGGCGAACGCCTCCTCGACGGGCTCGAACCCGCGCTCCACGTGCCCCGCATGCATCTGCCTGAAGGTGTGCATTGGGCAGAGGGAATCAAGGACCGGCGACGGTCGACCCGGACGTCGCCCCCGCCGGGCTGTCTCGTCGGAGCCGATCGATGTGCTGGCGTCCGAGGTGGTTGGTGAGGCGAAGGAAGTCCGTGATCCGCTCGAGCTCCCCGACCGTGAAGCGCTTGGCCAGCATCGAGTGCCAGTCGGCCGCCAGCGGGCCCCAGATGCGTTCAGCCGAGGTGCAGAAGCCGGGTGTCACCTCGACTCCGACCCGTCGTCGATCCGCGGGGTCGAACCGGCGGCGCGCGAAACCCACTCTTTCCAGCCGATCGACCACGCCGGTGATGGCGCCAGCGGTGAGCCCGGCTTGAGCCGCCAGCTCGCCCGCGCTGAGCCCGCCGCTGTTCTCGATGATGTTCAGGCAGCGGAGATCGGTTTCGCTCACGCCAAGCCGCTCGGCGGCGAGGCTGTCGAAGGCGTGGTCCTGGTTGGAGCTCACCCTGAATTCACGGATGAGCTCCTCGACCTGCTGCATCTTCGATCTTCGCGTCACTGTTGCTCGCAAATCATTTAGTTGCTAAATTATTTAGCGTCTGAAATGAGCCTAGCACGGCCAGGCGACGACCCCGACCCCGAAGGAGGCCCCGATGGCAAGCGAAATGCGACTCGAGCTCGTACAGGTGCCGGTATCCGACATCGACCGAGCCAAGGCGTTCTACGTCGAGCAGGTGGGCTTCAACGCCGACCACGACCATCAGGTGACCGACGAGCTTCGGTTTGTGCAGCTGACGCCCCCCGGCTCGGCATGCTCGATCGCGCTCACCTCAGGAGCTCACCAGATGCCGCCCGGGTCGCTGGACGGACTACAGATGGTGATCGACGACGCTGAGGCGACCCGCAGAGAGCTCGCCGAGCGCGGCGTGGAGGTCAGCGACGTCCAGGAGTTCCCCTGGGGAAGCTTCGTCTTCTTCACGGACCCAGACGGCAACGGCTGGGCGCTCCAGGCCCTCAGCCACCGCGGCCAGGCGCTGAGCTAGCGTCCCTCAGCGTGGAATTCAGCCGCGAGCTGCGTAACGACGTCCTAGCCGGAGATATCACGCTCTCGGTCCGGCTGTGGAAGCGGCCTCAGGTCAAGGAGGGCGGCCGCTACCGCGTCGGCTTTGGTGAGATCGAGATCGACGCGATCGAGCTCGTCCCGTTCGCGTCGATCGGCGAGGAGGACGTCCGGCGAGCTGGCGAGGTCGACCGGGAGGCGCTGCGTCGACGGGCGGCCCACGCCGGCCCGATCGACGAGGACACGCTCGTCTACCGGGTCGAGTTCCACGCCGTATGACGGGACGCAAATGACCTCGCGGACGCGCTCCAGGGTCAGTAGTCGTTCTTGAACGTGAAGTAGGAGCCCCGAATGGTTCCCGCCAGCTTCGACTTCTGCCGCGCGAACTTGAACCGCGAGGCGAGCTCCTCGGGGATCTCCATGCCGTCGGAGAGCTTGAACCCGACGGCCCGCTTCTTGGCGTCCTCGATCGTGTACATCACGTTGATCGACAGGCCGCTCTCGTAGAAGACATAGGCGATTCGGATGTTCTCGACCTGAAAGGCCGTGGCCTCGAGCGGGGGCGAGGAGATGACGATGTCACGCTCCTCCTTGAGGATTCGGTGGACCCAGTCGACCGTCGCCTTCGCGTCGCTGGCGGGCTCGACGGTGAACACATGGTCGTACTTGTTCTTGAAGTACCGGGCCTCGTTTGCGCGAAGCCCCGCGAGCGCGGGCGCGACAGGCGAGGACTCAAGGCCGACGGTCGAGACTGTGTGGAAGTCGACGGCGTAGGGCATCGCCGCCGTAGGCTAACTCGACTTGCCTAGCGGCGGACCTCCCGCGGGCTCCGCGACGGACCGTGTCGTCCGAATCAGTGGCCGTGGCGGCTCAGGCCGAGGCGGCGGAACGCTGCGCGGATGACATGGTGCTTTCGCGCGGCGCGGGCCAATCGAGCCTCACGCTGCTGCTCGGCCTCGGCCTCGAGCTCCGCCTGTCGGTGTTCGAGTATTTCGCGAGCCGCACCGGTCGGTATGCGTTGTAGTCCCGGATCCATCATCTCAGGTCACCTCATCCATGATTGTGATCCAGTTTGCGCGAAAAGCGTATCCGTAGAAGTACGCAGTGATATCGGCGGGAATAAGGGCCCGCTGAAACGTCACCCAGTCAGGCTTCATCGCTGAGCGCTGCATCGAGGTCCCGCCACAAGTCGTCGAGGTGTTCGCAGCCGACGCTCAGGCGAATCAGACCGGGCGGAATGTGTTCCTGGCCCGGGTGGACGCTCCGGCGCTCCATCGAGGTCTCGACGCCCCCGAGGCTGGTGGCGTGGCGGATGATGCGGGTGGCGCCGCAGGCGCGATCGGCGGCGGCTGCGTCCCCCAGCTCAAAGCTGATAATCGTCCCGAAGCCGGGATAGCGCACGCGCCCGACCGCGGGGTGCGCCTCGAGTCGCTCGGCCAGCTGGCGGGCGGAGCTCTGCGCCTGGCGCAGGCGAAGCGGGAGCGTCCGCGCACCGCGGAGGGCAAGGAAGCACTCGAGCATGCCGGGCGTCGCCCCGTCGCGGCCGCGAATCGCCCTGAGCCGGGCAACCTCCTCGCGATCGCTGGCGACCGCTGCGCCCAGGAGGAGATCGGAGTGGCCGCCGATCAGCTTGGTGACGGAATGAACGACGATGTCCGCGCCCAGTTCGAGCGGACGCTGCAGCAGCGGCGTGGCGAAGGTGTTGTCGACGACGACCCTCGTGCCGGACCGCCGGGGGGCGGCGCAGATGCCGGCAAGGTCAGCCAGCTCGAGCAGCGGGTTCGAGGGTGACTCGAGCCAGAGCATGTCCGCCTCCGACGCGCGCGCAGACCAGCCTTCATCGCTTGCCGCCAGCCGCTCGACGCGCCAGCCGTGGGTCCTCTCACCCGCCTCGGCGATCGCGGCCACACCCTGGTAGCAGTCCTCGACCAGAACCAGGTGGGCGCCAGTGGGCAGTTGGCTCAGCACGGCTGCGCAGGCGGCCATTCCGGACGAGAAGGCGACGGCACCGCCTCCCTCGAGGCCGCCGAGCATCGCCTCGAACGCCTCCCATCCCTCGGTTGACTCGTTGCGGCTGTAGATCCGCTCCGAGCCCAACACGTAGGTCGAGGCGGGCATCACCGGCGTATTGAGGGTGGCGCCCGGCACCGCCTCCGGCCGGCCGGCGACGATCACCCATGTCTCGGGCTTCACGCCGCCCAGACTAGTGGAGGCGCGATGGTGGGCATTGCGGGCAGCGACTGAGCAGGGGAAAGTCCTCGGATGTCTGACTTCTGACACGGAGGATCTGCGAGCGCCAGATCGCGGCGCGGGGCGCTACGTTCGCGCTATCCGGCAATCCCTTCTGAGGAGGGTCATGACTCATCGTTGGACAGGGGCGCTTGCACCTGCCTGTGCGGGTGTGGCTGCCGCTGCGATCGCGATCGCGGCGGCGCCAGCAGCGGCATCCCAATCACTAGTAAGGCTGCGCGGCTCGAGTCCGCGCGTGGCCGCCACCGCGCCGCGCGTCGGCTCGGTGGCGAGCAACTCGCAGATCGGCTTCCAGGTCGATCTTAAGCTTCCGGACGCGCAGGGAGCGGTGGCATTTGCCGAGGCGGTGGCAACGCCCGGAAACGCCCAGTACGGCAAGTTCCTGACACCGTCCCAATGGGAGGCGCGTTACTCGCCGTCGATCAGCAGCGTCGATCAGGTGCGCTCGTTCTTGAAGAGCAACGGCTTCACCGTGGGTCGGACGCCGGCGGATCGCATGGAAGTCCCCGCGACGGGCACGGCGGCGCAGGTCGAACGGGTCTTCGCCACCTCGCTCGGCTACTACCGGGTGCGGGGTCGGATCCTGCGCCTGGCCGATCAGGACCTCTCCGTCCCGGGCGATGTCGCCGGCGTGGTGGCAGGCGTGTCGGGTGTGAGCCAAAGCCTGGCGCAGCCCGACAACACCACCGGGGCAGCTCGTACGGCGCCTTCGCCGACCGCGACTCCGTTCGCGATCAAGCAGCCCGCCGGGTTCAGGATTGCTCAACCCTGCGGCAGCTACTACGGCCAGAAGATCGACACCACCCTTCCGGCGTATGGCAACGGGTATCCGTCGACACCGCCGTGGGCGGTCTGCGGTTACACGCCGCCTCAGTTCCGCAGCGCCTACGGCCTGAACGGGTCGGCTGACGGGACGGGCGTGACGGTGGCTGTGGTCGACGCGTACGCGTCGCCGACACTCCTGTCTGATGCGCAGCGGTTCGCGGCCGACAACGACCCGAGCCATCCGCTTGCCTCGTCGCAGTTCTCCGAGCAGCTGGCCAACAGCTTCACCGAGACACAGAAGTGCGGGGCCAGTGGCTGGTTCGGCGAGCAGACCCTGGACGTGGAGGCTGTGCACGGCACAGCTCCCGGGGCGAAGATCCTGTTCGCAGGCGCCGCGAGCTGCTTCACGCAGCCGCTCAACGATGCCCTACGCGGGATCGTCGACGGCCATCTGGCCGACGTGATCACGAACTCCTACGGGGACAACGGCGGCGATCTGCTGGATTCCTCCAGCGACCGGATCTCGACCGACGACATCCTGCTGATGGCGGACGGGACCGGCATCAGCGTCCTGTTCTCGAGTGGTGATAACGGCGACGAATTCACCACGGTAGGTGCGGTCACGCCGGACTACCCGGCGTCGAGCCCCTACGCGACTGCGGTCGGCGGGACGACGCTGCAGATCGGCAGCGACGGGTCACGGACCGGCGAATTCGGCTGGTCAACCGCCCGCAGCTTCCTCTGCGACGCCACCTGGGCCGCCCTCGGTGGATGCACGACGGCTCAGGAGGGCACGTGGCTGCCGATCGACCTCGCGCTGGACGGCGGGTCGGGAGGCGGCACGAGCTACGTCTACCCGCAGCCGAATTACCAGGCGGGCGTGGTTCCGACCGCTCTGGCCGAGGCCAACGGGGCAGCAGTTCCGATGCGGGTCGTCCCCGATATCTCGATGGAAGCCGATCCCGCCACGGGCATGCTCGTGGGGGAGACGCAAACCTTCCCGAACGGGGTCTACTACGACACCTACCGGATCGGAGGCACCAGCGTCGCCTCGCCGCTGTTCGCCGGCGTGGTGGCGCGGGCTGACGAGGCCGCTGGCAAGCCGCTCGGGCTTCTGAACCCGGCGCTCTACCAGACGCTGTCGAGCGAGAGCCAGGCCATACGCGATATAGGTCCCGCGGGTGCGCGGGACATGTCGCGGGCCGATTACGTCAACTCGATCGACAGCAGCGCGGGGTACTACTACACGACGCGCATCGTCGACTACGAGGGGCCGGAGCAGTTCTGCACCTCGTCGGTTGGCAAGACAGGCCAACACACGACCTGTACGACGCGCAACGTGGCGCTGAACACCGCCACCGGCTACGACAACATGACGGGTCTCGGGTCACCGGGAACCAACTTCGTCGCCGACCTGGCGGCCTCCGGCAAGTAGCCACGGGGTGGGGCGGGCCCGCGTGCGGGCCCGCCCCCTTCCCGCTCTCACCGCAAACGCGCACGGCTCGCGCGTCGCTAGAGAGCGATGCACATTCACCCGCTGCGGCACCGCAAACGCGCACGCCGCTCGCCCCGCGAGGTTCTGATGCGCGTTTGCGCGATCCACCGGTCGGGGGGCGGAGCCGGCCTCCAACCCCGGACCCGGCGGAGTCAGCCTCCGGTTCGCAAGGAGACCTGGGTGGTTCGCAGCGTTACATGGCGGCCGAGACGCCGGTTCACATCGGGAAGGCCTTGATGGAGACAAGAAAAATCCACCATAAGGAGGTGGCAAGAAATGTCAGCCATCGGTTCGACTCGAACCGCACCCGGAGAGCGGGCGGGACAGCAGAACGGTCAAGGCGATCTTCACCGCGAGTGGTCCTCGCGCACGCGGATCTTCCTGACGCCGGTTGCCGCACCGTCGATTCTGGGCCTGTTCGGGTTCGCGTCGTCGACCTTCATGGTCGCGGCCTATCTCGCAGGCTGGTATGGCTCGAGCCATTCGGCCGTCTCGGTGCTCTCGAACCTGGCGCCGTTCTGCCTGTTCTTTGGCGGTCTGGCGCAGTTCCTGGCCGGGATGTGGTCCTACCGGGCTCGCGATGCGATCGGTACGGCCATGCACGGGACGTGGGGCGCGTTCTGGATGGCGTTCGGGGTCTTCTTCATCCTCGTCGGCGCTCACGTGCTGACGCTGGTTGGCGGCACGGCGCACGGCGCCACTGACGCGATCCCGTTCGCTTACTGGTTCTACACACTCGCGGCGATCACCGCCTGCGGCTTCTTCGCGGCGCTGTTCAAGAACGCTGGACTCGCGGCCGTTCTGTTCACGCTCGCGGCCGGTTCCGCGTGCGTCGGCATCGGCTTTGACTCAGGTGTCAGCACCTGGTACCGAGTCGGCGGTTACATCCTCGTGGCATCGGCCGCCTTCGCCGTCTACACGGCGTTTGCCCTGATGCTGTTGGAGGGCGTTGGCCGAGTCGTGCTTCCGCTGGGTCACTTCCGCTACAACCGTCGTGAGCATTGGCGCCCCGGCGCGGTGCTGGCTCGGGCGCTTGAGTACGAAGAGGGCATGCCGGGTTCGAAGGTAGGTCAGTAACACCCGCCGTCAGTAACACCACCCCGAAGTAAGCACGGGGACCCGAACTCAGTTCGGGTCCCCGTGCGGCGTTGACGGGCTGAAGTCGAGCAAGCCGCTGCTGAAGCGCCGGGCGCGACAGCGGGCTGAGCAGCTCGACCGGGCCTCGCGCACACTCGGGCAGGCGCTCGCCGTGCATGCGCCGCGGGCGGCCTACGACCTCGGCCTCGCCGAGCCGCCGAAGCCGAAGCGGACGGCACCGCGCCTGGTCGCCGGCGTGGTCATTGCCGCGAGCGCCGTGTACTTCCTCGAGCCCGAGCACGGCAAGGAGCACCGGGAGAAGGTCACCCAACTGGTGGGCTGACGCTAAGCCTCCTGGCCCGGGACCGTGCCGACGGGCTCCTCGGTATCCGGGGGCGTGTCGCGGTCCGGGCTGACGTCGACGAGCCGGAGCTCGCCGTCCGCGCCTCGCTGCAGCACGACCCCCTGCCAAGCGCGAAGGGGATGACTGCCACTCCGCTGGAGCGAGCGGCAGACGCCGCGAGTCAGGAAGAAGACGATCACCGGTATGACCCAGATGGCGATCCGCCAGAAGTGGATCTGGCCGACATAGGAGATCTGGAGGCGATAGAAGACGCGGTCGCTGGCGCCGACGAAGAAGATGAGCGCCACCCAGCTCAGAAAGGCGGCGGCCAGGGCAGTCCGCACCGGCCGGTCACGCGGGCGGTCGAGGAGATCGTGGCGGCGATGATCGCCGGTCAGGCGCCGCTCGGCCCACGGCCACATGAAGAGCACTCCGAACACGAACATCGGGAACAGGACCCCGCCCCAGAACGGGTTGGGGATGATCGTGTGGTTGCCGATGGCGAACTCATAGTTCGGCATCAGGCGTAGCGCCCCGATCAGCCAGCCGATGTACCAGTCCGGCTGCGCGCCGTTCTCGGACAGGTAGGGGTGATAGGGCCCCCACTCCCAGATCGGGTTGATCTGGATGAGCCCGCCGACCAGGAAGAGGATCCCGGCCACGGCGAACAGCAGCCCGATCGAGCGCAACGCGTAGGCGGGCCACATCGGCGTCCCGACGACGTTGCGTTCCCGCCGCCCCGGCCCCGGGAACTGGGAATGGTGCTGGCGCATCACGAGGGCCAGGTGCACCGTGATGAGGATGGCGATGATCATCGGGGCGATCAGGATGTGGAAGAGCTCAAGCCGGGGAAGGAAGCTGCTCGAGCCCGGAAACGGTCCGCCCCAGATCAGGTAGGCCAGCTGGGCGCCGATGAAGGGGACCGACATCGCGACCGAGTAGGCGATGGCCAGGCCCATCCCGGAGAGCAGGTCGTCGACCAGCGAATAGCCGGCGAAGCCCTCGAGCACGGCCAGCATCAGCATCAGCAGTCCGACGTAGTAGGTGAGGTCCCGGGGCTTGCGGTAGGCGCCAGTGAAGACGATCCGGATCAGGTGCAGGACGATCGAAGCGACGAACAGGTTCGCGGCCCAGTGGTGGACCTGGCGAAAGAGCAGGCCAGCCGAGACGCTGAAGCTGATGTCGAGCACCGAGCGGTAGGCCTCGGACATCTGCTCGCCGCGAAGCAGCGTGTACGGGCCGTGGTAGATGACCTGCGAGTCGCCCGGGCTGTAGAAGGCGGCGAGGAAGATCCCCGTCCCGATCAGGACCATGAACGAGTACAGGGCGATCTCCCCGAGCATGAATGACCAGTGGTCGGGGAATACGTAGCGCATCGCCATCTTGATGCCGGTGGCCGCGCCGACGCGCTGCTCATTCCAGCGGACGAAGTGCCGGAGCTTCTGATCGGCCTTGCGCTCGAGGCGACTCACGACTCGCCTCGGTGGACGTTCCACCACGACGGGCCGATGTCCTCGTGGAAGCCGCCCGCCGCGCGCAGGTAGCCGGCGGAGTCGACCATCAACGGCAGCTGGGGCAGCGAGCGCCCGGCGGGACCGAAGACCAGGCGTCCGCCCTCGCCGGGGAGGAACGTCGAGTAGTGACACGGGCAGGTGAACGCCGGGGGACCGCTGGTCGGCTGGAAGGTCGGGTAGCGGTAGAGCGAGATCGCGCAGGCGGCGTGCGGGCAGATCTTGGAATAGGCGAGGATGCCCTGGGGAGCCCAGCTCTGCCGGGGCGAGGGAAGGTGGATCTTGTCCGGCGGCAGCTTGACCACAAGCAGCCCCGCGTCCAGGTGCTCGGGCTCGCCGTGTTCGGGCAGCGCGGTGTACATGCTGCCGATCTCGATGTCCGAGGCAAGGTACGGACGTCCCTGGTCGTCGACGAGCCGAACGCCGCGGTGCCACTGCGTCTTGTGGATGCCGCCCAGGCGAGGCCCGAGCGAGGCGACCGGCGCAGCCGCGGCGGCGACAAACGCGGCCCCGGCGACCCCGCCGGCGCCGGCCAGGAGACCGCGCCGGGAAACCCCCTGCCCGCCCTCCTCGATCATCTCGACGACCTGCTCGGCCTCCTCCTCCTTGAGCAGCCTGTCCCGTGACTCGACGTGGGTCTCCTGGGGCACGACCTTCTTGCCGGCGATGATGCACGCCACCGCGAGCGCCACCAGCATCCCGCCCATCGTCCCCCCGAGCCACTGCGCGTTCGTCTGCAGGATGATGTACACGGCCAGGAACCCGAAGCCGAACACCGCCGCGACGATCAGCAAGAGCGCCACCAGCCGCTCGGCGGACGGGTTGTTGGGAACCTCGCGCTCGGACGGGTCGTACTCGGCGTCGGCGCCGTTCTGCGCCGCGTCGTCTTCGTCTTCAGGTTGCCGGGGCCGGGCCCGGAACACCGTCCGCAGGGCGAGGAGGATGGAGACGAGGCGCGCGAGGAAGTTCATGCGGTCCTTTCGCCGATGAGACGGATCGTCAGCACGAGCGCGGCCAGCGCGATCCACCAGGTCACGAGCCCCTCCGGGATTGGGCCGATGTTGTAGATCCCCCACCCGCCTGCGTCGGCCGGCTTGCGCGTCCACAGGACGTACCTGGCGATCGAGTCAAGCGCGTGCTGGTCGATCGTCTTGGCGTCGAAGCGCGGCATCAGGTAGGGGCCCATCCGAACCGCCTCGGCGATCTCCTGGGGCGTGGCCTCCTGCAGGTTCGGGACCTGGAGCCCCCAGCTCATCCCGCCCCGGGCGACGATCTGATGACAGCCCGCGCAGTTCAGGGTGAACTCGTGCAGCCCGTAGGCGATGTCGCCCTTCGACGGATCCGCGGTGGGAGCGGCGGGGCCACCGAACTGGCTGATGTAGGCGATCAGGGCATCGATCTGCTGGCGGTTGAAGAGCGGCCGGTTGCGGTTTGGCTCCTCCCGGGGCTGCTCGAGCGGCATCCGCCCGGTCGAGAGATAGAAGTCGACCGGCCCGGCGCCCACGTCCCGCAGGGAGGGCGCGGTCCCTGGGGTGCCCTGAAGGGCGACGCCATGGCAGGAGGCGCACGAGCTCTCATACAGGTCAAACCCCTGTGCTCGCAGCTGCGGCGAGTCGGGGAAGCTCTTGGTCGGATCATTGGCGCCCGGGGGGAAGGGCAACTTGGTCGCCTGGGCCCGGATCGGGCTCGACCGGGCGACCGCGGTGGCGCCCGAGCTCGGGCCCGTCCCCACTCCGTTGGGACCGACGCCCGCTCCACCACTGCCGGGAGCGGGGGCGGCAAAGCCGAGCAGCGCCAACGCCCCGAGAACCACGGCCAGCCCGGCGCGCACCGGGCGCGGGATCCAGGCCGGTCGCCTGAGCCACCAGCGCAGCGCCCTGGTCACGCTGATCCTCCGAGGTTGGCGCGCGCGTCGGCCAACTGCTGCTGGCGCTCCTCCGCCACGAGCCCAGCCAGCGCGCCCCAGATCCCGACCACCGTCATCACCACGCTGCCGGCGACCCACATGATCGCGCCGGCCTGGGCCTGGTCGGCGATCGGCGAGATCCCCAGAGCGCGGCTCGCCGAGCCGTAGGGGGGATAGACGAGCGCGGCATGGCGGTTCAGGTAGGCGCCGATCAGCGCCATACCCGGCATGGCGGCCAGCATGTAAAGCAACCGGCCCAGCCCGCCCAGGCGGCGTGAGCGGACGGGCTCGGGTCCCACGATCGGCCACCAGATGGCGAGCCCGGCCACGATGTAGAGCGCGTGCTCGAACTCATGCAGGAGCGGATGGCTGAGCGTCGCGTCGTAGAAGGTTCGGAGGTGCGTCCCGATCAGGATCACGTCGAACACGGCCAGACACAGCACGGGGCGGGCGAAACTGCGCACCTGCCGCAGGGCTCGCGCCGCCCCGGGGCGGCGCGGCGGAGGCAAAGTCCTCAGCGCAAGCGTCACCGGATCGCCGATCAGCAGCAGAAGCGGGGCGAGCATCAGCAGCAGCATGTGCTGGACCATGTGGACCGAGAGGATCTGATCGTCGAAGGTGCCGATGCCGGACTGCAATGCGACGGCGATCGAAAGCAGCCCGCCGGCGAACGCGGCCGTCCGCCAGAGCGGCCAGTCATCACGTAGCCGGGCGACCGCCCAGGCATAGAGGAGAGCGACAGCGAGGAGGATCGCGTCGAGCGGCCAGGCGGGCGCCCAGTGGCTCACCAGCAGCTGAGGTAGCGACGGAGCTCTCATCGGACACGTTCTCCGCGCAGGCGTTTGAGGCTGGCCCGCTGGGCGCGCAGCTCGACCCCGAGCCGGCCGAGCGAGAAGGCCAGGAACCCGGCCCCGAGGTAGATCAGCGCGCTCCCGAAGACGAAGCCGAACAGGAGCATGGCCAGCGACAGGGCGGCGGCGACGGTGGCCAGACTGCTCCAGGGCAGCGGCTCGGGATGGGGGGACGGGGACGGCGGGCCCCGCCGAATCGCCGATCGGCCGCCGAGGCCGACGATGAACGCGCCGAAGGAGAAGATGAGGACGGCGGCGAGGGCGAACTCGCCGGCCTGGATCCACCTCCCCTCCCAGATGGCGTTGCCGATGGTGAGGATCGAGAGGAGCACACCCCAGGCGAAGATCGGGATCGCTCCGCCCCTCATGGGACCGGTGCCTCCTCGGGCTCATCCGCGCGTCCCTGCTCTTTGTGCAGGAGGTCGAGGAGCGGCGCGTAGGACTCGATCGGCGGGAGCGGGCCGATGAAGTTCTGGGGTGGCGGCGGCGAGGTGGTAGCCCACTCGAGGGTCTGACCGACCCAGGGGTCATCGCCGGCGAGCTCACGCCGCCGCAGCGAGACGACGATGTTGATCAGAAAGGTGAGGACGGCCAGGGCGATGATTCCGGCGCCGATCGACTCGACAAGGTTCAGCGTCCCCCAGCCCGGATGATCCGGATAGCGGGAGATGCGCCGCGGCATGCCGTAGTTGCCCAGGAAGAACATCGGAGCGAAGGTCATGTTCGTCCCGATGACGAGGAGGACGAAGTGGAACTTGCCCAGCCACTCCCGCAGCAACGCGCCGGTGACCTTGGGAAACCAGTGATAGGCCCCGGCGAAGAAACCGAACACGCTGCCCGCGAACAGCGTGTAGTGGAAATGGGCGACGATCATGTAGGTGTCCTCGGCGTGGTAGTCGAGGACGGGGGAGGCGATGAAGATCCCGGACAGGCCGCCGACCAGGAACTGGAGGAAGAAGCCGAGCCCGAACAGCATCGAGGTCCGCAGCACGATCGCGCCGCCGATCAGCGTGCCGATCATGTCGAAGTACTCGATCCCGGCCGGGATGACCAGGGCGGTCGAGGTGAAGGCGAAGTACTGGTTGGTCACCCCGCCGGTGGTGAACATGTGGTGCGACCACACGGCCATCGACAGCGCAGCGAAGAGCATGATCGAGCCCACGAAGGGGACATAGCCGAACCACTTCTTGTGTGAGTTCGTGGCGATCGACTCGGCCGAGGCGCCGAGGAAGGGGAAGAACATCACGTAGACG
>Ga0209579_10000479_pt1 | contig 41140 bp, 41 predicted proteins | sample Coa_R1_2_FD_187152 | JGI IMG/M metagenome (GOLD analysis project Ga0209579, IMG submission 187152) | Surface soil microbial communities from Centralia Pennsylvania, which are recovering from an underground coalmine fire - Coalmine... | ecosystem: Environmental > Terrestrial > Soil >...
TGCGCGTATTTTGGCTGGTCTTGAACACTTGGAACCCCCTTGGTTCTGTCGATAACGACGACAACTGCCCCCGCGCGTCTGCACGGTGCCCGTTTGATTCCGAGGCTAGAAGAGCGGAACGGCCCCGGTCAAAAGCCATTTTGCATTTGATCGCGGTTCCTGCGTGTGCTGTGGCTTTTGTGCATCAATTCGTACACAGGTTCGTGAGATTGACCGGGATTTCGGCCTGCCTCTGCGTTGCTCAAGGTCCGCTGACAGAGAGCGCCGGGATTGACTCGGGCCGGATCAAGCGCGCGTTTTCGCCCCTTTCTCCGTCTACGTGGGCCGCGAGATCAAGAGAAGGCGACCACACTCCAATTGCGCGCCAAGCCCGGAGGGCACGATGACGACTGGTCTTTTTACGCATGGGGCCTGCTTTCGCCATGCAACGCCGCCGGGTCATCCGGAGCGAATCGAGCGGTTGAAGGCCGTGGTCGAAGCCTTGGATGGCGGGTCGCTTTCCGGGCTCCGTCATTTCGAAGCAGCGCGTGCGAATCGCGCGTCGCTGCTTGCAGCTCATGACGACGCGCTCGTCGAGGCCATTATCGGGGCAGAAATTCCTGAAGGGGAGTTCGCCCGGATCGATGCGGATACGTTCATGTCCGCCGGTTCTGCCGAAGCAGCGCTCCGCGCGGCTGGTGCTGTCATTCAGGCGATCGACGCGGTGATGGCGGCGGATGTCGGCAACGCCTTCTGCGCCGTGCGACCGCCGGGTCATCATGCCGAGCGCTCTCGGGCGATGGGATTCTGTCTCTTCAACAGTGTCGCGGTAGGCGCCCTGCACGCGCGGGCAAAGCACGGCCTGGAGCGCATTGCCGTCGTCGATTTCGATGTGCATCACGGAAACGGTACGCAGGACATTTTCTGGAGCGATGCGAACCTTTTCTATGCATCCACGCACCAGTTTCCCCTCTATCCCGGGACCGGGAGTCGTTCGGAACGTGGCGTTGCGGGCAACATCGTCAATGCGCCGCTCGTGCCAGGCGCAGGCAGCGAAGAATTCCGTACCGCATTCGATGACATCGTGCTTCCAGCGCTGGAGCACTTCTCGCCGCAATTCGTGCTGATATCCGCGGGCTTTGACGCACATGCGGCCGATCCGCTGGCTTCGCTTGAGCTTCGCGAGGATGATTTCGCATGGGCCACGGATCGTCTGTGTGACATTGCCGCCAGACACTGTTCGAGTCGCGTTGTATCGGCGCTTGAAGGCGGATATGACCTCCACGCCCTTGCGTCCTCAGCCGCGGCCCATGTTCAGGTTTTGCTTCAAAAATCGGTGACATAGATGTCTGCAAAGCCCGATGTGGATTCACCCGCCATCGAGACCATGAGCTTTGAAGCGGCGCTCAGGGAACTCGAGTCGATTGTCACGCGGCTCGAACAGGGCGAAGTTGATCTCGAGGACTCGATTGCGCTTTACGAACGCGGTCAGGCGCTGAAGACGCACTGCGAGAAGAAACTGAAAGCAGCGGAGAGCCGGCTGGAGAAGATCGTCGCCGGGCCGAAAGGCGCCGAGCGTGCCGAGCCTCTCGATCTCGGATGAGCGAAGCCCGCAATCTGCAGAGTATGCTCGAGCCGGCTCTCGCCGAGGCGGCGTCGTTCACCGAACGCTCGCTGGCTGCGCTCCTCCCATTGCCTGCCGGCCCGGAAGTGAAACTCCTGGAAGCGATGCGCTATGCGGCGCTCGGCGGCGGAAAAAGGCTGCGCGCGTTTCTCGTACAGCAGAGCGGGCGAATCTTCGGTGTCGACCGCAGGCCCCTCGGCCGCGTGTCGGCGGCGGTGGAGTGTGTGCACGCCTACTCTCTGGTGCACGATGACCTTCCGGCGATGGACGACGACGACCTGAGACGGGGCAAGCCGACAGTCCATAAGGCGTTTGACGAAGCAACCGCGATTCTGGCGGGCGACGCCCTGCTCACTTTGGCGTTTGGCCTTTTGGGCGAGCCGGGAACCCACGGCGACCCTTTTGTGCGCTGCGAACTTGTGACGCGGTTGGCCCACGCGGCGGGTCACGCCGGAATGGTGGGAGGGCAAATGATGGATATCGCGTTTGAGCACGCTTCTCCCGGGCTTCCCGAGATCACCCGGCTGCAAAGGATGAAGACGGCGGCTCTGATCACGTTCAGCGCGGAGGCCGGGGCAATTTTGGGGCGTGCATCCGCGGCCGCGCGCAGCGCGTTATCGGCTTACGGCCAGGATTTGGGTCTCGCTTTCCAGATTGCCGATGACCTTCTGGATACCGAGGGGGATCCGGCGAGGATGGGGAAGGCTGCGGGGAAAGATGCAGACCGCGGCAAACCGACGGTGGTCTCCATTATGGGGACAGAAAGAGCACGTGCGCAAGCGAAAGCATTGGCGGCACAGGCCGCGGGTCACCTTGATTTGTTCGATGAAAGGGCCGACCTTTTGCGAGCGGTGGCCGATTTCGTGGTCTCGCGGCGGGCGTAATCGGAGAGACACGACATGACCGTGCCGACGAACAACGTCCTCCCCACAACCACACCGCTTCTCGACAAGGTTAACGAACCGAAAGACATCCGGAAGCTGTCGCGCGCGCAGTTGCGCCAGCTGGCCGATGAACTCCGCGCGGAGACGATCTCCGCCGTTTCGGTGACGGGGGGACATCTTGGTGCCGGTCTCGGCGTGGTCGAACTGACGGTCGCCATCCACCACGTATTCGATACACCGCGTGACAAGCTGATCTGGGATGTCGGACACCAGGCCTATCCGCACAAGATACTCACCGGACGGCGTGACCGCATTCGTACGCTCAGACAGGGCGGCGGCCTTTCCGGGTTCACCAAGCGCAGCGAGAGCGTCTACGATTGTTTCGGCGCCGCGCATTCTTCGACCTCGATTTCCGCCGGCCTGGGCTTCGCCGTCGCGCGCGACCTGAAGAAGGAGACGCACAACGTCATCTCAGTGATCGGCGATGGTGCGATGAGCGCCGGCATGGCTTACGAGGCGATGAACAACGCCGGCGCAATGGATGCACGCCTGATCGTCATCCTGAACGACAACGACATGTCGATCGCACCGCCGGTCGGCGCCATGAGCGCGTATCTGGCGAAGGTGGTTTCGAGCCGTCCTTATCGGGAATTGCGCCGTGTGGCCAAGCAGTTGGCGCGGCTTCTCCCCAAGCCGATGGAAGTGACCGCGCGCCGGGCCGAGGAATATGCGCGCGGCATCGCGATGGGCGGCACGCTCTTCGAAGAGCTCGGATTCTATTACGTGGGACCGATCGACGGCCACAATCTCAATCACCTGATCCCGGTGCTGGAGAACGTACGCGATGCGAAGAACGGCCCTATCCTTGTTCACGTCGTGACCCAAAAGGGCAAAGGCTATGCGCCTGCAGAAGCCTCTGCCGACAAGTATCACGGTGTCGTCAAGTTCAATGTCCTCACCGGCGAGCAGAAGAAATCCGCGTCGAAAGCACCGAGCTACACGAAGGTGTTTGCAGAGGCGCTGATCGCCGAAGCAGAAAAGGACGAGCGGATTGTCGCGCTCACGGCGGCGATGCCATCGGGCACCGGACTTGATCTCTTTGCCAAGCGTTTCCCCAATCGCTGCTTCGATGTTGGAATTGCGGAACAGCATGCGGTCACTTTTGCGGCCGGAATGGCCGCGGAAGGTCTCAAACCGTTCGCGACAATCTATTCGACATTTCTGCAACGTGCCTACGATCAGGTTGTACATGACGTGGCGATCCAGTCGTTGCCCGTGCGGTTCTGCATGGATCGCGCGGGTCTTGTCGGTGCCGACGGACCGACACACGCCGGATCGTTCGATGTCGCTTATCTCGGCACGCTGCCGGGCTTCGTCATCATGGGCGCGGCCGACGAAGTCGAGTTGATGAACATGGTTGCCACCCAGGCGCAGATCGACGACCGCCCGTCGGCGGTTCGCTATCCGCGAGGCGAAGGAATTGGGCTTGCCCGGCCCGCGGCCGGAACCCCGCTCGAGATCGGAAAGGGGCGTGTCGTGCGCGAGGGCAATGCCATCGCGATCCTGAGTTTTGGTGCACGTCTTTCGGAGTGTCTGACCGCCGCGGACCGCCTTTCGGCTTACGGGTTGTCGACCACGGTTGCGGACGCACGCTTTGCCAAACCGCTCGACCGGGATTTGGTGCGCAGGCTTGCGCGGGAACACGAGGTGCTGGTGACGATCGAGGAAGGGGCGATCGGCGGCTTCGGCGCGCATGTCGCGCAGTTCCTCGCTTGGGACGGTCTTCTCGACGCTGGCCTCAAGATCCGGCCGATGGTGCTGCCGGATCGCTTTATTGACCAGGACTCGCCTGAGCGAATGTACGAAACAGCAGGACTCGACGCGAAGAGCATCGTGTCGACGGCGCTCAATGCGCTCGGCCGCCCGCAAGCGGCGTTCGAAGGCGAGCGCGCGTGAGCGCGAATCAACGGGGCGCGCGCAATGCTGGGCAAGATCCCGCTCCTGGGAAAAATCCGCGCCGATAGACACCTGCTTGAGTCCGGCCATGCCGGTTCGCGGTCCCAGGCACGCGCCGCCATCGAAGCGGGCAAGGTCCGTGCCGACGGCGTTGCGGTCGAAAAACCGTCGCAGCTGTTGCCGAAAGAGGCGCGCATCGAGTTCGAGCCTGCCCACCCCTACGTTTCCCGCGGCGCGCTGAAACTTGTCGCGGCAGTCGATCGGTTTCATCTTTCGCCCCACAATTGCGTTTGTCTCGACATCGGTGCCTCGACGGGAGGCTTCACCCAGCTCCTGCTCGAACGCGGCGCCGCGCGCGTGTACGCCGTCGATGTCGGCCATGGGCAGTTGCATGGATCGCTCAGATCGAACCGGCGCGTCCTTGCACTCGAGGGCGTCAATGCACGCCATCTCTCACGGCGGCAGGTTCACGAACCGGTGGATGCCATCGTGGCGGATGTGAGTTTCATCAGCCTGAAGCTGGTGCTTGGTCCGGCGCTCAGCCTTGCCGGTGCGGGCGCGTGGCTCGTTGCCCTCGTCAAACCGCAATTCGAGGTGGGGCGCCCTCTTATCGGCAAGGGTGGAATCGTACAGGATGCAGCGGCCCGCGAACGTGCTGTTTTGGATATTGCGGACTGGATTGCCGCCCAGCGCTGGTCCGTCCTTAGACATCTGGAGAGTCCGATTGCCGGCGGTTCGGGAAACCAGGAATATCTGGTCGCCGCGCGCCGCGAATGAGGGAACTCTGCCGCCATTTTGGCACCTGCGGCGGTTGCGTTTTCCAGAACATGTCAAGGGACGCGTATCGCGCCATGAAGCGCGACGCGATCGAGAAGGCGCTCGCGTTACATGGTTTTGAAGCACCCGTCGCGACCCTGGTCGAAACTCTGCCGGCGACGCGGCGGCGTGCAACTTTGAGGGCCGTCAAGAACGGCGACGAGGTGGTGATCGGGTTCAACGCGTTGCGTTCGCATGCTGTCGTCGACATGCAGGAATGCTTCGTTCTTACGCCCGCTCTTGTGTCGCTTGTGCAAGATTTGCGGGAGTTGCTGCGCCGGCTATTGAGGTCGCAGGCGCAGGCGGAAATTGACGTTACCGAAACCGATTCCGGTTTCGACCTGGCGCTGGCTCTGCCCGCGAGAGATTTCGCCCACCATACGACGGTTCTGGCGCAATGGGCTTGCGCACAAGCTATTGCCAGGATCTTCGTCAACGGAGAATTGGCGGTTCATCTTGCCAACCCTACAATTCGCATCGGCGACGCCGAGGTACGGTTGCCGCAAGGTGCGTTTCTTCAGCCGTCGCGCGAGGGAGAAACAATTCTTCGGCAAGCTGTACTCGAAATCACGAAAGGCGCGCGTCGTGTTGCCGATCTCTTTGCGGGCTGCGGTACCTTCACGCTGGTGCTGGCACAGCATGCGCGAGTCCATGCCGTCGACACGGACCACGAGGCGCTCCGGTCATTGGATGAAGCCGCGCGCAAAACGCGCGGCTTGAAACCGGTCACGACCGAGGCGCGCGATCTGTTCACACGTCCGCTTCGGCCGGATGAACTCGCCGCGTTCGATGCTGTCGTTATCGATCCGCCACGAGCCGGCGCCCGCGCCCAGGCCCAGTTGCTCGCGCAGTGTCGCGTGGGACGGCTGGCCTATGTCTCGTGCAACCCCGAGACATTCGCGCGCGACGCAGCCATTCTAATAAAGGGCGGTTTTCACCTCACGGGCGTCAAGCCGGTGGATCAATTCCTCTGGTCCAAGCATATTGAGCTCGTGGGCGCCTTCGTGCGGAAGCCGTAATGGTCACAACGGCCGAAAGACTGACCTATGCGACGGCACAGGCCGCCCGCGTCGCTTTCTACGGCGCCCATTATCTGGTGGCGCGTGTCATCGCCCGGGACGCGTTTGCGGAGATCGATCTGGAGCGCCACAGCTTTCCCTCTTTGGCCGCGACACTGAGGGGAATGCGTCTTCTTTTCGAGAAAGATCTCGCAAACGCCGAGGCCGGCCTCTATCCGTTGCCGATCGACTTTGCGCAGGAACTCCGCCGGGCTCGGGGAAGCCTTCAGTATCTCGCGGACATTCCGCGCGTTGCCGCTCGGCGCAGGCGCAACGGCCGTAACGAGTTAAGAGAGGCGGCCGGTGGCCTGCCACGCTACTATCGCCAGAATTTCCACTACCAGACCGATGGCTATCTAAGCGCAAATTCGGCGAGACTGTACGACTTCCAGGTCGAGGCGCTGTTTTCAGGTACCGCCGATGCGATGCGTCGCCGTGCCTGGGTTCCGGTCGCGCGATTTCTTGAAGGACGCGACCACAAACGTACAGTACTTCTCGACATCGGCGCCGGTACAGGGGGATTTCTTTCGTTCATGAAGACTGCTGCGCCGGATCTGAAGCTGATCGCGCTCGATCTGTCGGAGCCATATCTCGAGCGGGCAAAAAAGAGGCTGGCGAAATGGCACAACGTAAGGTTCCTCGCCGCGGCCGCGGAAAAAATTCCGGTTGACGCCGCCAGCGTAGACGCCGCAATCAGCATCTATCTGTTTCATGAACTTCCACCATCGGTTCGAATCAGAGCGGCGCGAGAGATCGCACGAGTCTTGAAACCCCGCGGCATCTTTGTGCTTGCCGAGACCATTCAATACGGCGACCTGCCGGATTGCGACGGGTTGATTGCGACGTTTCCGGGACTTCTCCACGAACCCTACTACGAAAGCTTTGCCCGCCAGGATCTGGCCACGCTGTTCGCGCCCGCCGGGCTCAAGCTCATCGAGACGGACATTGCATACCTCACGAAAATATCGGTGTTCCGGAAGGAGCGGAAGTCGATCGGAACGCAAGGACGCCGAAGCACGAGGGCGCGCGTCGGCAAGAACAAGGCACGGCAGGAATGACAGACTTTGCGCGAAACTCCGTACGTCCGCACCTTGGTCTGCGCATGTTTGTCGTTGCGTTTGCACTTGTTCTTCTCGCGCTTCCGCTATCTGCGCGCGCCAGTCCGGCTTTCTCGGATTGGGCCGCGGTTGTCGTCGCCGGAGATGATCGCGCCCACAACGGGGCTCCGAGCGCGATTTTCGACAATGCCCGTCGGGGTGTGGTCCACGATCTGGAGGCGAGCGGCTTCTCCGCTGCCAATATCGCGGAGTTTTCGGTGGCGCGCCATTCGGGGGTCCCGTATGCCCGCATACTGTCTATCTCGGATGCGTTGCGCAGACTCGCGCAACGCGCGCGCGGGGGGTGCCTGCTGTATTTCTCGTCGCACGGCGCTCCCGATGCCATGGTGCTGGGCAATTTCTGGCTGACTCCGCGCCTGCTGTCGGGCATCATCGACGGTGATTGCGGCAACCGACCGACAGTCGTTGTTGTGTCGGCCTGCTTTTCGGGAATCTTCGTGCCGGCACTTGCGGGGAAAAATCGTCTCATCCTCACTGCGGCACGACGCGACCGTACGTCCTTCGGTTGCGGGCAGACCGATCGCTATCCCTATTTCGACGAATGCGTGCTCTCGGTCTGGCCACATGTGGATGGCTTTGTCGCTCTCGGCAGGGCCGCGCGCATATGCGTCGCTGCGCGAGAAAGGCGTGAACACGTGGGGCCGCCGTCCGAGCCGCAATTGCGCGTTGGCGCGGCCGTCGTTACTGCACTGCCGGCGTGGCGTTGCCCAGGCGCCGGCGTCAGGGATTCGTCCGCTTGCTCGCGGTAAGCCCGTCGACCGATCTGTGCAATCAACCCATCTGCGCCCTGTGCCTTAACGCGTGATCGGCGAGTACCAGGGCGAGCATCGCTTCGCCGACAGGGACCGCGCGAATGCCGACGCACGGATCGTGGCGTCCCTTGGTCACGATTTCGACCTCGCGATTCTGTCTGTCAATCGTTTGCATGGGCCGCAGGATTGACGAGGTAGGCTTCACGGCAAATCGCGTGACGATCGGCTGGCCGGTGGAAATCCCGCCCAGGATTCCACCGGCGTTGTTGCTGAGGAACAGCGGTTTGTCGTCCTCGCCCAGGCGCATTTCGTCGGAATTCTCTTCGCCGGACAGCGCCGCGGCTGCAAAGCCGGCTCCAATCTCCACGCCCTTGACGGCATTGATGCTCATGAGTGCGGCGGTGATATCCGCGTCGAGCTTGCCGTAGATCGGGGCTCCGAGTCCGACAGGGACGCCTTCCGCAACGAGTTCCACGACCGCGCCGCAGGACGACCCGTTCTTGCGCAGGGTTTCGAGATGGACCGCCCACTCATCCACAACCGCGGCATCGGGGCAGAAGAAGGCATTGCGGGGCACCTCTGCCCAGTCCCAGCGCTCACGCGCGATCTGCAGGGTTCCCATCTGTACGAGAGCACCGCGGATGCGCACTTCGCCGAAGACGGTGTTCAGAATCTTGCGCGCGATCGCGCCGGCCGCCACACGGGATGCCGTTTCTCGTGCCGATTGGCGCCCGCCGCCGCGATAATCGCGCACGCCGTACTTTGCCCAATAGGTGTAGTCGGCATGGCCCGGGCGAAAGCGGTCGCGGATCTCCGAATAGTCCCTGGCGCGCGCATCGACGTTCTCGATCAGCAGCGCGATCGGCGTGCCAGTCGTCACTTGTCCACCGGTCTCGTCGTCCTGGAAAACCCCGGAAACGATCCGTACGAGATCGGGCTCTTTGCGCTGGCTCACATATTTCGATTGGCCAGGCCGGCGCCTGTCGAGATCGGTCTGAATATCGGCGTCTGTGAGCGGAATGCCGGGCGGGCAACCATCGACGATGCAGCCGATCATGGGCCCATGGCTCTCGCCAAAGGTGGTGACGCGGAAAAGATGCCCGAAGGTGTTGTGGCTCATCCGCTCGATTTCACGGCGACCGAGATGTCCGGCGCGTCCTCGGCCTTCATGCCGACAATGTGATAGCCGCAATCCACATGCATCACCTCACCCGTGACGGCACGGCCGAGGTCGGAAAGCAGAAAGACTGCCGAATTGCCCACCTCATCGGTGGTGACAGTGCGGCGCAACGGCGCGTTCAGCTCGTTCCATTTCAGAATGTACCGAAAATCGCCGATACCAGACGCCGCCAGAGTCTTGATCGGCCCGGCAGAAATCGCGTTCACGCGGATCGCGCGCTTCCCGAGATCCTCCGCCATGTAGCGCACACTCGCTTCGAGCGCGGCCTTGGCCACGCCCATGACGTTGTAATGCGGCATCACCTTTTCGGCACCGTAATAGGAGAGGGTGAGAAGAGAGCCGCCGCCCGGCATCATCTTCTCGGCGCGTTGAGCGGCCGCCGTGAAGGAATAGCAGGAGACATTCATCGTCGCCGTGAAGTTCTCCTGTGTCGTATCTACGTAGCGGCCCTTCAGCTGCTCCTTGTCGGAGAAGGCGATCGCATGAACGAGAAAGTCGAGCGTTCGCCAACTGGATTGCAACTCTGCAAATGTAGCGTCGAGCGAACCCTGTTGCGTTACATCGCAGTCGATCAGCGCGGCGGGCTCGAGCGGTTCGACGAGGGGCACCACGCGCTTCTTGAACGTATCCCCCTGATAGGTGAAGGCGAGTTCAGCCCCCTGCGCGTGCAGCGCCTGCGCAATACCCCAGGCGATCGAGCGCTCGTTCGCGACGCCCATAATGAGGCCGCGCTTGCCCTTCATGAGACCGCCTGAAGCCATCCCGTTCTCCCTGGAGCGTAAAATTTACGTCCCGCTAGGGCGGAACGCAGGCTAAAGCAAGGACTGTTCCTACCCCAGCCTGACTCGCGGATTGTAGTCGGCTGACCAACGCGAGGCGAAGTCCTTCAGCGCTTGGTCCGGCTTGTCGGGTAGCATCACCACCAATCTGACGTACAGATCGCCCGCCGGCAGGCCGCCGTGGCCAGCGATTCCCTTGCCTTTGAGCCGTAGCGAACGGCCGGTGTTCGACCCCGCCGGGATCGTGAGCGTCACCGGGCCGGTCAGCGTCGGCACAGTTGCTTTACCCCCAAGCACCGCCTCTTTGAGCGTGATCGGCAAATCCATCTTGAGGTCGTTCCCGTCGCGCACGAACCACGGATGCGCCGCCACGTGCACGGTGAGGAGCAGGTCCCCGGAGGGACCATTTTCGCGGCCCGCTCCCCCTTGTCCCTTCAGGCGAATTTGCTGGCCGTCGCGAAGGCCCACGGGAATGCGCACGTCGAGTTCACGGCCGTCGGGCAGGGTAATCCGCCGCGTGCCCCCGCGCGCCGCGTCCTCGAAACCGATGGTCATGGCGAGCGAATAGTCCTCCCCGCGCCGAGCCCGGCGCCGGCGTCCGCCACCGCCGCCGCCAAAAATTTCCCCGAGGATGTCTTCGGCGCGGAAGCCGCCTTCTGCGGCGTCCGCATCACCCCAGGCAAAGTGAAAGTCGCCCGGTCCCGCGCCGGGCCGGAAGCCGCCGGCGCCCGGATCAAAACCGCGCGGATTGCCGTTCGCGTCGATCACACCCTGATCAAATTTGGTCCGTTTCTCCTTATCGCCCACGATGTCGTAGGCCGCGCTGATTTCCTGAAATCGCTTCTGCGCAGCCGCGTCGCCACCCTTCGTGTCGGGGTGGTGCTTCTTGGCTAATGCGCGGAAGGCTTTCTTGATTTCGGCTTCGCTGGCGTTCTTTGAAACGCCCAACACCTCATACGGATCGCGCATGCTTTCTCCGGGCCAACGCGCCCTTCATAGAATGATTCCGCCGCCCCTGTCGCTCGCGGAGCCAAAGGCGGCGTCCGGGATAATATAGGAAACGGGAAAGGGGACCACGAGCGGCCCCGCCACTGCTTTGCGGCGGCAATTCAGGGTGCTATGCGCGATTTTGCATGAGCGACATCGGCGGAAACCTCGACGACGGCGGGATCGCACCGCAAAACGATCCGATGGCGCTCTTCGCCCAATGGATGGCCGACGCGGCGAAGAACGAACCGGGCGAACCGGAGGCGATGGCGCTTGCGACGGTCGATGCGTCGGGCCGGCCGAACGTCCGCATGGTACTATTGAAAGCGGCGGGCGCTAACGGCTTCGTCTTCTACACCAACACCGAAAGTGCCAAGGGGCAGGAACTCGCAGCACGTGCGAGCGCTGCGCTGTGCTTTCATTGGAAATCGATCCGACGCCAGGTGCGCGTGCGCGGCACGGTCTCGCGCGTGAGCGATGAGGAGGCCGACACCTATTTCGCAACACGTCCCAAGGACAGCCAGATCGGTGCCTGGGCATCGGCGCAGTCGCGTGCCATGGACGCGCGCTTCGCGTTCGGGCGCGAGATCGCGAAATACGCGGCGAAATATGTCCTGACCAAAGTGCCGCGGCCGCCGTACTGGTCTGGGTATCGCGTGACGCCGCTTGAGATCGAATTCTGGCGCGACCGCCCGTTCCGCCTGCATGACCGGCTCGTCTATCGGCGCGACTCCGCAGATGCGCCGTGGCGGACCGAGCGGCTGTTCCCGTGACGGCAGTTTCCGCAACTTCACAGGGCCGATCCCACTTGATGCGGCGAGCCGCCTTGGCCGCCGTGGCCGTTTCGTCCGTTCTCGTGGTGCTGAAGGCCACGGCCTACATCGTCACCGGTTCGGTAGCCATGATGGCGTCGCTCGCGGACTCCGCTCTCGACCTGTTCGCGTCGTCCATCAATCTTTTTGCCATTCGCGAGTCGCTGACCCCCGCCGATCGCGAGCATCGCTTCGGTCATGGCAAGGCAGAACCGCTCGCGGGCCTCGCGCAGGGCGCATTCATCGCAGGCTCCGCGACATTTCTCATCGTGGAGTCGATAGGACGTATCGTGTCCCCCCGCGCTATCGATCATGCCCCGGTCGGCCTCGGTGTGACGGTGTTTTCGATTGCCGCAGTTCTCTGTCTGGTTCTCTACCAGCGCATCGCGGTAGCGCGTACGGGATCCATCGCCATACGCGCCGATCGCATGCACTATTTTGGCGACCTTCTGGCCAACGCCGGAGTCGCGCTCGGTATAGCCCTTTCCGCCCGCTTCGGAATCCTCATAGCCGATCCAATTGTCGGATTGGGCGTTGCCGCCGTGCTTGCGGTGAGTGCGTGGAGCGTGTTCCGCCAGAGCTACGATCAGCTGATGGACCGCGAACTACCGGATGCGGAACGCGAGCGGATCAAGGAGATTGTACTTGGTCATCCGGAAGTACGAAATCTTCACGATCTGCGCACACGCGCTGCCGGGATCTACAAATTCGTCCAGCTGCACATCGAGCTGGATCCCGCGATCAGTCTCACGCGCGCGCACGAAGTAAGCGACGAAGTCGAGAACGAGATCCTCGCCGCGTTTCGGGACGCACAGGTGATCATCCATCAGGATCCTGCCGGCGTTGAGCGCCCGCCACTGCTGGCCCGCTCGTAGGTTTGCATTTCCCCCGGGGGCAAGCCGCGTTTCGCGGCTGGCAAATGTCCTGTAGTGTGCGAGCCATGAAACAGAACGGCGAACGGCGGACACTGATCTTGACCGGTGCAAGCCGCGGCATTGGTCACGCGACGGTCAAGCGCTTTGCAAGTGCCGGCTGGCGCGTGATTACCTGTTCGCGCCATGCGTTTCCGGACAACTGTCCGTGGGCGGCAGGTCCGGAAGACCACATTCAGGTCGATCTCGGCGACAGCAACGATACGCTGAGAGCCATCAAGGAAATGCGGGAACGGCTTGCCGAGGGAAAACTCGAAGCGTTGGTGAACAATGCGGCGATCTCGCCCAAAGGGCCGCGCGGCGAACGCCTCGGGGTGCTTGCAAGCGACATGGAACTGTGGCGGCAGGTGTTTGAGGTGAATATCTTTGCCACCATCTGGCTTGCCCGCGGCCTGATTGAAGAATTGACGGCGGCTAAAGGTGCGATTGTCAATGTTACCTCGATCGCCGGGAGCCGGGTCCATCCCTACGCCGGTGCTGCCTATGCCACGACGAAAGCCGCGCTTGCTGCGCTGACGCGCGAGATGGCCGCGGACTTCGGGCCGCTCGGCGTGCGCGTCAATGCGATTGCCCCGGGCGAAATCGATACCGCGATTCTTTCACCGGGAACGGAGAAGATCGTCGAGACGATTCCGTTGCGCCGGCTCGGCCTGCCGGAAGAAGTGGCGAAGGCCATCCACTATCTCTGTACAGAGCAGTCGAGCTACGTCACCGGCGCCGAACTTCACATCAATGGCGGCGAGCATGTATAGGGAAATTGATTGTGATGACCCGAGAATGCGAGCCGTGACAGGTTTATTCCTGCTGTTGTAGTTCCGCCTTCCACACCTTCGCCGGTATTTCATCCACGGCACCGGACGCAAGGTGGCCCAGATGAAACGGTCCGAAGCGGATGCGGATGAGGCGCGCAACTTTCAGCCCCAGATGCTCCATCAGGCGCTTCACCTCGCGGTTTTTTCCCTCCTTGAGTTCCACGCGGGCCCACGAGTACATGCCCTTCGAGCGTTCGAGATCGGCGATTACCGGCCCGTACTTCACGCCGGCAATGGTGACGCCCTGCGCCAGCTCTTCGAGGTCCTTCTGTGCAACCTTTCCGAACAGCCGCACGCGATAGGTGCGCGTCCAGCCGGCGGATGGGAGTTCGAGGCTCCGTGCAAACGCGCCGTCGTTGGTTAGAAGAAGCAGTCCTTCCGAATTGAGGTCCAGGCGGCCGACAGAAACGACGCGCGGTAAATTCTGGGGAAGCGCCTGAAACACAGTCGGCCTTCCCTGCGGATCGCGATGCGTCGTGACCAGGCCCTGCGGCTTGTGATAGCGCCACAGCCGCGTGCGTTCGGGCTGGCGCAACGGCCTGCCGTCTATCGACACGACCTCGTTTTCGCCGACGCGCGTAGCGGGCGTCGTCACCGTCTCACCGTCGATCGCGACGCGACCCTCTGCGACAAGCTTCTCGGCGTCTCGCCGCGAGCAAGTGCCCGCCCGCGCGATGACCTTGGCAATGCGTTCGCCTTCTGGTTCGGACAATCCATTCACCACGCAAGGGATTTACAATCAGGCGGTGAGGCAGTGAGGAATAGATCGCGTACCCGCGGCACGCAATAAATCTCATTGTCTCGCTGCCTCATTGTGAATACATCGCGCACGCAGGCACATTGCGAAAAGAATGGACGCCAGCGACTACATGGCAATCGCGCTTGCGGAAGCGCAGGCTGCGGCGAAACGCGGCGAGGTGCCGGTGGGCGCGGTGCTTGTTGCGGCGGACGGAGCCGTGCTTGCCCGCGATGGGAATCGTATTCTCGAATGCCGCGACCCGACGGCCCATGCCGAAATGCTGGTGATGCGCGCGGCCGCGGTGAAACTGCGGAATGAACGGCTTGTCGGAACGACGCTTATCGTTACGCTTGAGCCCTGCGCGATGTGCACCGGGGCCATGAGTCTTGCGCGTGTGAACCGGCTGGTGTTTGGTGCCGAAGATCCAAAAGGCGGTGCCGTGCTGCATGGTCCGCAGTTCTTTTCGCAGCGGACCTGCCATCACCGACCGGACGTCGCGTGGGGGGAGAGCGCCCAGGAAAGCGCGGCGTTGCTTCGCGCCTTCTTTGCGGCGCGACGCGTTTGACGCGGCTTGATCGGCAGGTACCGCATCTGCCAGGCTTCGTGCGATGAAGGTAGGAGCAGGACATGGCACTGACCGTCTATGGCAGTTCGCTTTCGCCATTCGTGCGCAAGGTGCGCGCAGTTCTTGCGGAAAAAGGGATCGCTTATGAGCACCAGCAGATCAATCCCTTCGCGCCGCCGGATTGGTTCCTCGCTATCAGCCCCTTGAAGCGCATTCCGGTACTACGGGACACGGACGAACCCGAACCAAACACGTTGCCGGATTCTTCCGTAATCTGCGCCTATCTCGAAGCCAAATATCCGCAGCCCGCGCTCTATCCTGCAACGCCCTTCGCGCGTGCCCGCGCGTTATGGTTCGAAGAGTATGCTGACACGCAGATGATGCAGAGCATCGGGCCGGGGTTGTTTTTCGAACGCATCGTCAAAAAATTCATGGGCCGTGAATGCGACGAAAGCGTCGTTGCCGTCACGCTTAGCGAAAAGCTGCCGGCCATCTTCGACTATCTGGAGGACAATGTTCGAGGGCGCGAATTTCTGATCGGCGACAGTCTTTCCGTAGCGGACATTGCGGTCGCATGCATGCTGGTGAATTTCGAGCACGCACGCGAAACGCTCGACACAAAGCGCTGGCCGGAACTCGCGCGCTATGCCGCCGCGATGCACGCGCGTCCTTCGATCAAATCATCGATCGACGAAGAGCGCCGCTTCCTCGAACGCCAGCGAGCCGCGTGAAGGCTTCAGTTGCGGCGCAATGCGACGTTCACGTCCTGCGCGAAATCGGTTCTGACCTCGATCACGTCAAAAAAGGGAGCCCAGTGCGTTTTGGTCCAGCCGTCGGGAACGAAGGCGAGACCATAGTCCCGAAAAAAAGCGGTCGGAAGGCACGAGATGCGCTGAAAGGCGAGGTGGCCCGCCTCGATTCGGTCTTCGGCGGTTTTCATTTTGCGCGCCATCGATCCCAGCCAGCCTTTTCCACTCTGGTTCATCCGCCGCAATCTTGAGGGTCCGAGGGTTGTGGCAATGAGGAGGCCGCCCGGCTTCGTACAACGCGCAATCTCCGCGATATAAAAACAGTGTGACTTCTCGTTCAGATGGGAGAATACGGAGTTGCTGAACACAACGTCGAACGTACCTTCAGCGAACGGGAGCGGCCTGCGGGGCTTTGTGGCCGCGAAGTTCATTCCCGGGAGATATTCGCGGCACGCAGCGATGAGGCGCGCGTCGGCGTCGATGCCGAAGATGTTGGCTTCGGGAGTCAACTGCGGAAAGAAGCGGGCAAAGCGCCCCCAGCCGCAACCGAAATCGAGCAGGCGCAAATCTTTCGCGGACGGAGCGCGGGCGCGCACTTCTCGCGCAACGAAGCCATAGAGCTTCGCTGCGCCTTCGAGCGTTTTTCGGCCATCCCTGTTGTTGGTCAGCTTCTGTATTGCGACGGGAGGCAGTCTCGGCACGCGCGGATCCGCGCCCCATTCATCTGCCGAGCTCAAAACGAGCGCGATCCACTGCTCAATGCTCATTGACGCTGCGAAGCCGTGCCGGTCGGGCTGCGGCGCCGTCATCGTCAAAACCACGGCCGCGTGAGATCGGGGAAATACAACCACAACATTTCGCGCGTGACGACGAGCGCAATTCCCGCGCCGACCAGGACGTCGCTCAAATAGTGTGAGTTCAGCAGCGCGCGTGTCAGCGCAAGCCATGCAGCGCCGGCGAAGCAGAGGGGAGCCCATTCCGGCGCAATTCCCGACATCACGACAGCAACGCAGGAAATCGTCAGCGCATGACCGGACGGAAATGAATCCTTGCGCAGATCCCAGGTGAACGGCCGGAAGCCGTAGAGATTGAGTTCGAGTTCATCGCGCGGACGGCGGCGGCCGAGCACGATTTTGATGGAGTGCAGCACGACGCTGGCGGCGGCGAGGCAGACAAGGAAAGCGAGACTGACGCGCGCAAGGCGATGCATGTCCGGCGATGGACCAAATCTCCATTGAACAACGCAGGACACGACCAACGCGAGGGCGGCGGCGATCAGCCAGAGGCCTCCCTTGGCCCAGTCTGTCGTCGCGTGAAGAATCCGGTCGAAGGACTTTGGAATCGCGGCGTGGAAGAAATGCGCCGCCCTTCGGTCGATGGCGAAACACGCCACCCCGATCAAAATGAGGGCGATCCCGATCCAGAGCAGCATTCCAACCTGATTGCCGCGCGACTGGAGCGGCTGTCAAACGCCGGGATGCCTCCCCCTGGGCGCGGTTAACGCCCGATCGAGTCGGGCCACAGGGTGCGCCGGTCCATGACAATCGTTTTTTGAACCTCTAGGCTGTGCGCCAATCGCAATTGATGCGGAGCGATGCTCCGCCGGAGGAAGACATGGATTTCGATTATTCGCCGCGGCAGCGGGAGATGATGGGTCGTGTACAGGAATTCATGGATCGCCATGTGCATCCGGCCGAGAAGGTCTACGCGGCGCAGATGGACGAGGCGACGCAGAAGGGAAACCGGTGGATCGTCGTGCCCATTGTCGAAGAGTTGAAAGCGAAAGCGAAAGCGCAGGGCCTGTGGAATTTCTTCCTGCCGCACAGCAAGTGGGGGCCGGGTCTCACCAACCTCGAATACGCGCCGCTCGCCGAAATCATGGGACGGGTGAGTTTCGCCTCCGAAGTGTTCAACTGCTCGGCGCCCGACACCGGCAACATGGAAGTGCTGGAGCGCTATGGTTCGCCGGGACAGCAGGAGAAATGGCTGAAGCCGTTGCTCGACGGCGAAATTCGTTCCGCCTTCATCATGACCGAACCGGCTGTCGCATCGTCGGACGCGACCAACATTGCGACACGCATCGAGCGCAAAGGCGACCGCTACGTCATCAACGGACGGAAATGGTGGTCGTCGGGAATTGGCGACCCGCGTTGCAAGATCATGATCGTGATGGGGAAGACCGACCCCTCCGCCGACAAATACCGTCAGCAGTCGCAGGTTCTGGTGCCGACCGACACACCCGGCGTGAAGGTCGAGCGCATGCTTCCGGTGTTTGGCTTTGACGACGCTCCGCACGGTCACGGTCAGGTGTTGTTCGAGAACGTGGAGGTACCAATCGAGAACATCATTCTCGGCGAGGGACGTGGGTTTGAAATCGCCCAAGGACGGCTCGGCCCGGGTCGCATTCATCACTGCATGCGCACGATCGGTGCCGCCGAACGGGCGCTTGAGCAAATGGTGCGGCGGTTGCTGTCGCGCGAAGCCTTCGGCAAGAAGATCGCCGATCATTCCGTATGGGAACAGCGCGTGGCTGAAGCGCGCACCAATATCGAGATGTGCCGTCTTTTGACGCTGAAGGCCGCCGATCTGATGGACAAGGTGGGTAACAAATCGGCGCGCACGGAAATCGCGATGATCAAGGTGGCGGCGCCGCGGATGGCGCTCAAGATCATCGACGACGCGATTCAGGCCTGGGGCGGGGCGGGGGTAACCACGGATTCTGGTCTGGCGCGCATGTACGCGAGCTTGAGGACCCTCCGTCTCGCCGATGGTCCGGACGAAGTGCACAACCGTACCATCGCGCGGCTGGAATACGGCAAGTACATGAACGAGCGGCGCGCTACGGGGAGTCAGGGATGAAAAAGATCAGCCTCACCCCTGCCTGAGGGCGAAGCTGATCTCGTCTTGGCAGGGTTTGGTCCGATCAACCGGTTCAGGGCAACGATCCCGGCCCCTGTTTTCCGGTGTTTGCTGCCCGAACAGCCTTGGCTACCGGGATTTCGGTCGTCGTGCCGAACCGCCCGGCAGTGCCCACGCGCAGACTTCATAGCAGTCGCTGTAGAGTCCGCCGTTGACGATCATTGGCGAAGCGCTGCTCTCGGGATGGGAGCCCTCAGAGTCTTGCCAGAGAACGGTCCCATTGCTGGCGTCCAGGGCAAATATCGTCACGTAGTTTCCCCCAAGCTCGGAACAACCCGTCGTGATGAACAGGACACCGTTCACAGACTCCGGTTGGCTCCAACCCGTGTTCGGCGAGCAGAACGAGCCCCAATTGGCGGTCGACCATAGCGTGCCGCCGGTCCTCGCGTTCAACGCCCAAAGCGTCGCCGAGTCATCGAGCCAATATATGCTCTTCCCGGCGATCGTCGGTGGCACAAACCAGTTCTGGTTAGACCCGTTGTTTCCGTTGGAACTCCACAATAAGGCTCCGGTCTGGGCGTTCAGCGCGCTCAGGAGCATCGGGTTGCTGGTCGTGTTGAGCACTTGTGCGAAGTAGACCGTGTTGCCGGAAACGGAAACCGCGCTCTGGTCGTAGTTCGTTCCATTACCCGAATATGTCCAGACGACGGCGCCCGTGGATGCACTCACGGCACACAGGCCATTGACCGTCTCCTGATAGACGACGATCTGTTGGCACGCCTCATAGACCATTCCGCCCGCAACGGCTGGACCCGAGTTGGCGCCAAAGAATTCGTTGTCCTGACCAATCTGGGTGGACCAGATGACTGCGCCCGTTCGCGCATCGAGTTTCACGAGGTTTTCGTCGTAGCTGTACCCGCCATACTCGACATAAATGTCGCTGCCGTCGATGGTGGGCCGCGATATGGATGCTCCGAAATCGCATTGGCAGGCGAACAAAGCGAACCACTTCTGCTTCCCGTTCTTTTGGTCGTAGGCGCACAGGCCCTCCTGGTTGTCATCTCCGCCATTCGAACAGGGGGAGAACACAAGCCCAGCACCGGCAGAAATTCCGCCACCATAGTAGTCGTCGACCTCCCACAGTTCGGCCCCCGTGCTGCCGTTCAGCGCGACGAGGTCTGCTGTCCCGTTCTGATCCGCAGAGGCGACGAAAATCTTGCCTCTGTCTTCCAGCAAAGCAACGACCCCGTTGATGTCCGCCGTGGTTGATTGCCATGCGAGCGTCAGGTTCGCCACGTTGCTCGTCGAGATTGTCGTCTCCTTTGCATTAAATCCGTCGATGCGGGCGCTGAAACCTTGATTTGTCCAATTCACCGCCTGCGCGGGCAGCGCGGACAGAAGGACGGCCGACGAGAGAAGAAGGATACGCGCAGGGTACGGGTTCATCGCTCGCTCCAACAGGCAGGGCAGCGAACAGGCTAGGAGCAGAGAAATGCGGGCGCACCCACCATTTGGTGGGGGAGGGAAATCAACAGGCGGGACGGATCGCGGTCAGAACGCGAACGATGTCCAGCTGGCGTCGTACGCCAAGCTTTTGCAGAATGGCCAGCAGCTGCCAGCGCACCGTGGACAGCTTGACGTGGCGCTGCGCCGCAAGGAGTTGCGGGGATCTGCCAGCGGCAATGCCGAGCGCAACCTCTGCTTCGGCAGGGGTCAAGCCGTACAGGGCCATGACTTCCTCTCGCGCGGGCAGTTTCTGGCGCCCTGCGCGCCGGAACACGATCAGCGCGGACGATCTTGCAGAATGCGATGCCGGGCTTTCGGCGGGCAGCGGGATCGTCGAAATGATCCAGTCCTCCCGGTCGCGCAGCCGGTATCTCGAAGGGCGTCCACCGACTGCGTTCCGCACACCCTCCGCGACGGACTTCTGGCACGCGCGGGCGGAGACACGGGAACCGATAAGGCGGAGCGGCGCGTCCTTCCGCAAAGCTTCACGCGCGAATGAATTGGCGAAGAGGAGGTGCATTTCCCGGTCAACCACCGCAACCCCGAATTCGAAATGGTCCAGGGCGGCCGTCGCATGCCTTGCTGCGGTTTCGGCACGCGCGAGGTGATCGTGCGCCTTCAGCGCCCGCAGGAAATGTGTGGCGACGCGCCTGAGCTGACCGGCTGTACTGGCGCTGAACGGCCCCTGCGCCGGCGACCGCATGGCCGCAAGGTAGACGTCGCGACCGTCGAAACTGTCTACGAAAAGATCGAGCGTATGACGCAGCCCGAGCGGCAGGGAATAGCCCTGATAGAACGGATCGTGCGCCACGAACCGGTCGTCAAAATGGTCGACATCGTTGAAAAGGAAGCCGCGACCGCACCTTGCAAGGATCGGCAGTTTGGGGTCGAGCCGCATGTAATCGCTATGATAGTTGTCGCATTGACCGGGCGACAGCACCGCGCCCGTGGTCTCCCACAGTTCGGGTTCCGACGATCCCGAATGGACGACGGTAAAGGCGATTTCCGCAGACGAGAGGAGATCCCGAAGCGAGCGAAGCGCCGGACGCCATTCGCCCGTTCTCAGCGCCGGCTCATAGATGGCGTCGAGAAGATCTTCGTTGAGCTGCCCCTGCATCCCGGCCCCTTACACAACGGCGGTTGGTCCGGGCGATTATTAGACCATCCGGCAGGAGGTTTGAACGGGTCTTTCTGCTACCACGTCAACTCCGCCATCATTGCCGCATAGGTATCTATCCCGTCCCACAGGTTCTTAAGACGGAGATTTTCGTTGGGTGCGTGCTGGCTGTCGTCGTGGTTGACGATGGGCAGCCCGATCACCGCGCGCCTGCAGCACCTTCCGCTGCTGAAATAACCGCGCGGGCCTCGGGCGTAGTCATGTCGGTTTGGAGTGCCGGATAACCGTCGCCCCAGACCAGCCTCACGATTTTTGGATGGGCAAGCCGGGTAGCGAGGTCCGGTGCGTCTGAAACAAGCGTCCAGCCTTCGGACCTGAGAAATGCTTCGACTCTTTCCCGCATGCTCTGCGGCGTTTGTCGGGAACGAGTCGGAAGTCGATCGATACTTCGGCCTTGGATGGAATTGCGTTCACGGCCTCCGCGCCGACTTTGCCGGCGGCAAGCCCGCGGATGTTGATGGCCGGGCGCATCGTGCTCTCCGTCAGGCCATCGTCGCCCTCGGATCGGCCGATGCCGAATTCCCGTTTGAGGGTGTCCTCGACGGGCGGAAGTTTCGCGATTGCGGCTTTCTCGGATTCGCTGAGCGGGTGCACGTCATCGAAGAAGCCCGGGATAAGGATGCGTCCATTGCTGTCGCGCATGGATGCGATCAGCCCAGCCGCCATCACTGCCGGATTGGGCGCCCAGCGGCCCGCTCCGCATCACCGGAACGAACGGATCGGAGCTCCATTGCGACGGTGTCACCGGCTGTCCGTCGTAGTGGGCGTAGAACACGACGGTATGCCTCGCCCCTCGCACTTTGTATGTACCGAACACCAGCGGCGGCGAGCCGCTCCTGGCGGTGAATTGCGTCGTCTGGAATCCGCGTTGCCTGAATTGATCTGTCAGGCGGTTCGCCGCGACACGAATGCCTTGCGGATTGGCTGCGACGCTCGGCAGCCGGGTCAGTGCGTCGAGTTCACCGATGATTTCCGTTTCATGGGAGCCGCGCCATGCATCGACGTCGCGTGAAAGGCCGGAGGCAGCTGCCCTCCTCGAACAGGCGTCAATTGTCGTAAGCAGGACGGCTAAGGAAAGAATCGACAGCGTTGTCGAAATCCCGGCGACGCGAAATGCCATGTCGCTCTTCCTCCGACAAATGATTCGACAGCCAGGCGAGCCTGTCCAGTACGTCAGCGATTTAGTGAGGAGGATAGCCGAATCTCTCTACCCACGGCTTCAGCGATGGAAGGATGGGCGATAACTGCTTTTCATAGCGTCGCCACTGCCCGACGCCCTCCGAGTAGAGGGATCGCCGCACCTGGCTGCTGCTCACCGAGCGAATAACACGCGACTGTGCCACTCTGTCGAAGGCAAGCATGGAGTCGCTCCACGGCATGCCCACGAAGCGGCAAATCGACCGCGTTGTGGTCTCGAATCCCGAGACCAGGTCCTCATATCGGCACTCAAAACCATCGAGCGCCAATCTCGCACGGCAGACGTCCGCAAGGCGCATCACGCCATCGTAGTATCTCGCCGCGTCGGCAAGTGTGAGCAACTCGAACGTCGTCGGCTTGACCTCGAGGTGTCTTCGGAAACAGCTCAAAATCACATCCCGCGGGTCACGCACCATGAACACGATTTTCGCCGAGGGAAACAGCGCGGCGATCAAGGGAAGATAAAAGACGTTGAAAGGCTGTTTCTCGACAAAGATCTTCCCGTCGGGCCGCGCACCGAAACTCCGTACGCGCTGCCAGTAGATTTCGCGGGCCTGGCGTAGATCGCCTTCGCTCCAGCGCGAAAGCTTTTCAAGTCCCTCGGCGCCTCCAACACAGGGAACGGACAGCGCCGCGAATGTTTCGCGCTCTTCGAGCGTTTCGACGTTAGGATGTGCCGCAAATACCTGTTCTACGAGAGTCGTACCGGAACGCATGAACCCCAGCAGAAAAACGTGGCGGTTCGCGGGCGCCGACGCTTGTACTGCCGGCGCAATAGGCATTGTAGCACGCTTTTCCAGCGCAGCAATCAGCTGTTCGACACTGTTCGACATCCGGGACTCGCCGCCAAATCGTGCGTCGTACAGCTTCCGGAGAATTTCATTCTTTGCGGTAAAGGCCTCGAACGCATCTTCGGTGAGGTCCTGGCCGTCGAGCGAATCTGCCAGCAGGCCCAGCGCCAGTGCACGCGTCTGATCTTCTGCTGGAAGCCTTCGAAGAAGGGATTCGAGACGCTTCCCGGCGGCCTGATACGCACCGTCGTGCAGGTCGCACATCGCAAGAGCGATCGTCGCGGTTGTGTGCTTTGGGACTGCGACCGCTGCTTTTTCAGCGAGACGCCTTGCTTTGGGTGTTTCTCCGCCTCTTGCGGCCGCCGCAGCGAGGGCGGCGAGCGCGTCCGCATGGTCCGGTTGCAAAGCTATTGCGCGCTCGTGACTCCGTAGCGCCTCCGCGAGTTCGCCCGACGCGGAATGTGCGCAACCTTTGTGATAGTGAATCTGCGCCTGGGCCGGAGCAATCCGGATTGCGGCATCGAACGCAGCGATCGCTTTGTCTGAACGGTTGAGCTTGAGCAGGGCAATCCCGATGGAGTCGAGCAGGTTTGCGTCGCGTGGCGTCAGGATCAGAGCACTTCGGAGTTCCTCGAGCGCTTCCGCATGGCGATTTTTTAGCTGGAGCCAGTGCGCCCTGGCAGCGTGAAAAGCGGGATGGCGCAACCCTTTTTGAAGTGCGTCGGTGGCAATGTCGTTTGCGCGCCGCGCATCCCCGGCTGCAGCGATCGCACGAACAAGCACGTCCACCTCAGTCACGCGGTCATCTCCTGCCACAGGTCCGTCGGGTTAGGGTGTAGCCCCGGCGCGCTGCGCGAAATACCAGCCGCGTTCGGCAAGCGGGCGCACGGCGGCGGCACTTTGCGCGGCATTCGCGTTCGCAGCCGTGCCGTCGCGCACGCGTCCGACGATGCCCTGCAGGATGCCGGCGAGTCGGAAGAAATTGTACGCGGCGTAGTAGTCGAGGTTCGGCACACCGGTGCGACCGGTGCGCCGGCAATACATTTCCACATAGGTGCCCATGTCGGGGATGCCGAGCGCTCCGAAATCGACGTCGAGAAGGCTGCCGGCGCCACTGGTCGAAATATCAGGCGGCATCTGCCACTGCATCAAGTGATAGGTGAAATCGGCCATGGGGTCGCCGATCGTCGACAGCTCCCAGTCGAGCACGGCGAGTATCTCGGCCCGTTCGGGATGAAGAATCATGTTGTCGAGGCGGAAATCGCCGTGCACGACCGTCCTGCGCTCTTCCGGCGGCAGATGCTTCGGCAGCCAATCGATCAGCCTGTCCATTTCCCGAATGTTCTCAGTTTCGGAGGCCTGGTATTGTTTGGTCCATCGCGCGACCTGGCGGCCGATGTAATTGCCGGGTTTGCCGTAATCCGCGAGCCCGAGTTTCTCGCAGTCGAGCATGTGAAGTTGCGCGATCGTGGCGTTCATCGCGTCATAAACCGCGAAGCGCTCTTCCTTTGAGACACCCGGAAGCAGGGGGCCCCAGAAGATGCGGCCCTCAACGTATTCCATCACGTAGAAAGCTGTACCGATGACGCTCTCGTCCTCGCACAGCACGTAGGGTTTGGCGACGGGAAAACCGGTTGGATAAAGCGCCGCAATCACACGGTATTCGCGATCGACGGCGTGGGCCGAGGGAAGCAGTTTGCCCGGCGGCTTGCGCCTCAGCACATATTTCCTGTTTGGCGTGACGAGCTGATAGGTCGGATTGGATTGTCCGCCCTTGAATTGCCGGACCGTCAGCGGCCGCGCGAATTCGTCGATCTGCTGCGCCAGATAGTCGGCAAGGCGCGCTTCATCGAAACGCAGGGCTTCCGACACCTCCTTGGTGCCGGAGAACTTTTCCTGCCGGTCATCCATCACAGCGAGCCTCGCGCGAGCGCGCGCGCCGCGATGTCGCGCCGGCAAAATCCTTCGGGCCAGTCGATGCGATCAACCGCGGCGTAGGCTCGCTCGCGCGCTTCGGCGAGATCGCGGCCAACGGCCGAGACATTCAGCACCCGGCCGCCGCTTGCGAACAACTTTCCATCGCGCCGTTCGGTTGCCGCATGGAATATCTGTACGCCAGCGAGCGATTGCGCGGCTTCAAGACGGCGAATTTCCGTTCCTTTTTGGTAAGCACCAGGATAGCCCCTGCTTGCCATCACCACCGTAAGTGCCGGCTCATCGCGCCACCGGAGATCAAGGTGCGAAAGCGCGCCATCGCGTGCGGCGATAAGTGCGGTCAAAAGATCGGATTTAAGGCGCATCATCAGGACCTGGCATTCCGGATCACCGAAGCGGCAATTGTATTCGACCAGGCTTGGCTCGCCGTCGCGAATCATCAGTCCGGCGTACAACACGCCCATATACGGCTCGCCGCGCGCCTCCATCGCGGCGATCGTGGGCCGGACGATCCGTGCCAGCGCTTTCTCCGCGACCTCGGGCGTGAGCAGCGACGAGGGGCTGAACGCACCCATGCCCCCGGTGTTGGGGCCTTTGTCGCCGTCGAAGGCGCGTTTGTGATCCTCGGCGCCGGCGAGGGGAAGTACGTGCCGGCCGTCCGACAGCACAAACAGGCTTGCTTCTTCCCCTTCAAGAAATTCTTCGATCACGACTCCCGAACCATAGCTTGCCCATAGTTCATCGATCGCGTCGCGCACCTCCCGCTCGTCCTGCGCAACGACGACGCCTTTTCCCTGTGCAAGGCCGTCGGCCTTGATGACAAGCGGATGTTGTTGTCTGGCTGCGTAGGCGAGTGCCGCCTCGCGATCCTCGAAGCGCGCGAAGGCCGCAGTCGGAATGTCGTGCGCGCGGCAAAGCTCCTTGACGAAGCCCTTCGAGCCTTCGAGTTGCGCGCCTTTCGCACTGGGCCCGAGCGCTCTTATTCCATTCTCTTCAAGACGGTCCCACAAGCCGGCGACGAGAGGCGCCTCGGGGCCGATAACGACGAAGGCGATGGCCCCCTCCTTCGCAAAAGCGACGATGCCCTCGAGGTCCGTTGTTGCGAGCGGCACACACTCAGCGACTTCCGCGATGCCCGCATTTCCGGGTGCGCAGTAAAGGCGGGTGACGAGCGGGCTCGCCGCCAGCGCCCAGGCGAGCGCGTGTTCGCGGCCCCCGGATCCGATGAGCAGGATGTTCATGAGCGGTTTTCAACCATCATCCGGTTTTCCTATATCATCCCGGACCATGTCGGAACCGGCGAGACGGGCGAACCTGCCCGAATACAGCGTCAGCGAGATTGCAGCTGCGCTGAAGCGCACAGTCGAAGGCGCTTTTCCGTTCGTGCGCGTTCGCGGCGAGGTCGGCGGCCTCAAATTTCATTCTTCGGGCCATGTCTATTTCGATCTCAAGGACGAAAAGGCAGTGTTGAACGCCGTGGTATGGCGCGCGACTGCGCTGACGTTGAAGCAGAAGCCGGAACAAGGCCTCGAAGTGATCTGCACAGGCAGGATTTCCACCTACGCCGGTTCCTCGCGCTACCAGCTGATCGTGGAACAGGTCGAGTTGGCAGGTCTCGGCGCCTTGATGGCGCTGATCGAGGAGCGAAAGAAGAAGCTCGCCGCCGAGGGTCTGTTTGCTGAAAGCCGAAAGAAGAAGCTGCCGTTTCTTCCGGACGTCATTGGCGTGATTACCTCGCCCACGGGTGCCGTCATTCGCGATATCATGCACCGGCTCGACGCGCGATTTCCACGTCGCGTCCTCCTTTGGCCGGTCGCGGTGCAGGGCGAACGCGCCGCCATCGAGGTAGCGGCGGCGATCCGCGGCTTCGACGCCCTTGGTCCGTTGGACGCCGTTCCGCGGCCCGATGTTGTGATCGTCGCGCGCGGCGGCGGTTCTATCGAAGACCTGATGGCTTTCAATGAAGAGGTTGTGGTTCGCGCGGTTGCGGAGAGCACGATCCCGCTCATCTCGGCCGTCGGTCACGAGACCGATACGACGCTGATCGATTTCGTCGCGGACCGGCGCGCGCCGACGCCAACGGCCGCGGCCGAGATGGCGGTGCCAGTGCGCAACGAGCTTGTTGGCTTCACGCTCGATCTGGAACGCCGGAATTTCCGCTGTTTCTCGAAAGGAGTGGATGACCGCCACAAGAATCTTCTGGCACTTGCGCGGGCTCTGCCGCGTGCCGATCAGCTCTTCGCGTCCGTGCGGCAGCGCTTCGACCACGCGTCGGAATGTCTGGTTCATGGCCTGAAACGAAACGCCGAAGTGCATCGGCGCGCTTTGCTCGAAATCGCGGCGCCGCTTCGGCCACGGTCGGTTTCAAACCGCATCGAGTCCGGCATCGCGAGACTCCAGGCATTGGCGCACCGCATCGAACGTTGCGAACGTGCGCAGCTAAGAACGTCGCGCGAGCAACTCGAGGGGGCGGCGCGTCTGCTCGAAACAGTCAGTCACAAAGCCGTGCTCGCGCGGGGCTTTGCGCTCGTAAAAGGCGCCGACGGCGCGATTCGCCGGCGCGCCGCCGCAGTCGCTCACGGCGAGAATCTCTCGCTCGTGTTTGCCGATGCGACCGTTGAAGCAAAGGCCAAAGGCACTGGGCCGGGCTCAAACCCGTCGCGCGGCAAGCCGGAACAGGGTAAACTGTTGTGAACTGGCGAAGCATGTGAAAGGCCCGGCATGAATCAGATGGAACGCGATTTTCGGCCCGAGGGGCTCGCCGAGGTGGAATATCTCGACGGCGAGTACCGCGTGGTGAAGTCGGGGTCGTTCGTCTATTGCGCGGTCACGGGCGAGCCCATCCCGCTCGACTCGTTGCGGTACTGGAGCGTCGATCTTCAGGAGGCGTATGCGAGCCCGGCAATCGCGCTGAAGCGATTTCAGGAACGCGGTTTCACGCCCAGATGATGGAACGCCGCGCCTTTCTCGCAACTTCACTGGCTTCCGTCGTTTTCGCCGGGAAGGCGGTTTCGCAAGCCTCGCGTCTCTCGTTTTCCGGGTCCCTCGAGCAGGGCAGCCTCATCGTGGGCAAGGCGGGACCGGGCGCGCGCGTTGCCATCGATGGTGCGTCCGTACATGTCTCGCCGGCCGGAGACTTCGCGTTCGGCTTCGCCTTTGACCAGACGAAAGCAACCCGGGTCGACGTTCATTTCGCCGACGGATCGCGAGAGACGCACGACGTACTTCCGGTCGCCCGGCACTACGAAGTGCAATCGATCACGGGCTTGCCGGAAAAATTCGTTACGCTGCCGCCTGAAGTGCTCGAGAGGCGGAAGCGCGAAGTTGCCTTGATCGCAGCGGCGCGCGCGAAAGACAGCGATCTCGACTGGTTTGTCGAAAGATTCGACTGGCCGACGCATGGCATTATCAGCGGCCCGTTCGGCAGCCAGCGCATATTGAACGGCAAACCGATGGAACCGCATTTCGGTGTGGACATCGCCGCCCCCGCAGGCACGCCGATCTTGTCCCCTTCGACGGCACGCGTGGCGCTCGTTGGTCCGGAGTTCTATCTGGAGGGCGGCCTGACCATACTTGACCACGGTCATGGCGTCACAACCTGTTACCTGCATCAGCGCAAGCAGCTGGTGGCGGAGGGCGACACGGTCGCGCGCGGTCAGGTTATTGGAGAGGTCGGCATGACGGGCCGGGCCACCGGCCCGCATCTGCATTGGGGGCTCAACTGGTTCCAGATGCGCCTCGATCCGTCGCAGTCAACGAAACTGCCCGCACCGGAAAAAGCCTGACCCCTATTTAGCCGTTCCGCCCGGGCGAAGAAAAACAAGACGTACAAACTGCAACAGCGCTGCCATCATTGCGACGACAACAGCAGTAAGAAGCGGCCAAAAGGCGCCGAGCAGGAACACATTGTAAATAAGGAGGAGAATCGCCGCCGCGCCCACCGCGCCGGTTGTATAGAACGTCGACCTGCTGCCATCGGAGCGGTTTAGTTCGCTGGCCGGAACGCGCGACATACCACGCTGCGCCATGACGGTGGCCATCAGAAAAGCAAGTGCCGCAACAGCGCTGACAGAGCGCCAAATCACCGTTTCGTACAAACCTGTCGTAAGGAGAACAACTGCCAGCAGGCACAAGGCTACCGGTATTGAGGACATGGTCAGCAGGAGCCGTACACGCAAGCGGTTCAGGGGACTCCATTCGTGAACTGGGTTCGTGCCGAACACGGCGACGACGCCGGTGAATCCCGCGAGTGCAACCGCCACCTGCACCGCCACTCCCAGCGCTTCGCCTGGCGTCATCCGATTTGCTCCATCGCGGAATTATTGTTTTCGGGGGAATCGACCGCGCCAAGAGTCTGAGCTTCCTTGCCGCGGCGGGAGCGGGGGGATTCGCCGGGCTTCGGCCAGCGGCGATGAATCCAAAGCCATTGTGACGGCCGATAGCGCACGCATTGCTCGATCGCCTCGTTGATGCGCGTGGTGAGCGCGAGGACATCACGTATGTGATCGCCGCCCGGTTCGAATTCGATCATCGGATGTACGGTCATGCGGAAGCGGGCGCCGTCAAGGCGCTCGTTCGAGATGGGAACTACCACCGATCCGAGCTTGAGCGCGAGCGCGGCGGGTGCAGGCGTGGTCATCGCATCGCGGCCGAAGAACGGCACCGCCAGACCCTCGTTCGTTTTCTGGTCGACGAGCATGAAAATCGCCTTACCCGAGCGAAGCAGCGTGAAAATGCGCCGCGTTCCCTGAGCCCCTTTGGCAATCTGCTCCTTCGGGCCGCTTTTCTGGCGCTGGCGCACCAGCCATCGATCCACAAACGGGTTGTTGACAGGCCTGTACACCGCAGCACCGTCAACGCCGTATTGGGTGGCCGCGAACGTCATCACTTCCCAATTGGCGAAGTGCGCCGAAATAAAGATGATGCCTTTTCCTGTCGCGACGGCCCTTTCGTAATTCTCGAGCCCCGTCAGTTCGATGCGCGGCCTCTCCCCGCGGATCGACATTGTCCCGAGATGCGCATATTCGCCAACGTTGCGCCCAAGATTGTCCCACATCTCGCGGAGAATTGCTTCGCGCTGGTTTCCCGCCATCGCCGGATATGCGGCCGCCAGATTGGCGCCCGCCCGGGCGGTAACGTGAGACCGATAGAGCAGCGTCCGGCCCAGCCAGCCAGCGATCGCCGACGCAACGTCGATCGGAAAGAGGCGAAAGAAACCGATCACCGAAAAGAAGACCGTCGCCTCTGCGCCGTATCGGGCAAGAGCGAGAGGCGTCAATCGCCTGGTGGGCGGTCCGCCGCTCATGTTTCGCGCGCCCGCCGCACCGCAAACGGTGCGATGAGGCGGGCAATCGCCGTCTCGTCGTCGAAAACGGCACGCACGGGCAGAACCTGGATGCCGTCGCGATTACCCGGAGCGAGGCGTACAAAGTCCTTTTCCGTAGTCATCAGTGTAGCTTTCGCCGCGGTGGCGCGGGCCCTCAGGCGGGCAATTTCTGCACTGGAATAGACGTGGTGGTCTGCAAAGGCATGCGTTTCCACAAGGGTGGCGCCCAACTCACGCAAAGTAGCGAAGAACTTGTCTGGTCGCCCGATTCCCGCGAACGCCACCAAGCGGCGGCCATCCAGTCGCTGCATCGCGCATAATCGCGCGCGCAAAACGGGTCCTTGAAATCCAACCAGATTGGGACTGCCGTCGCCCATCAGGATCGCGGCATCGGCGCGGGCCAATCCTTGCTGTACGGGTTCGCGCAGGGGGCCCGCGGGAAATATCTTGCCATTGCCGAAGGACGTTTCGGCATCCACGACAACAAGCGAAAGATCCTTCGCCAGCGAAAAATTCTGGTGGCCGTCGTCCATGACAATCACACTTGCGTCGAGCGCCTCGGCGACGCGCGCCCCCCAAGCGCGATCACGTGAAACCACGGTCGGCGCAATACGTCGGAGCAAGAGTGCCTCATCGCCGACGCGCGACCAATCGTGCTGTTCGGGGTCGACAGCAATTATTTCATCCGTCTTGCGTGCGTAGCCGCGGAGGATGAATACCGGTGTGGCCCCTGTTTCCTGGAGCATTTGTGCAGTCGTAATCGCGACAGGTGTTTTGCCCGTGCCACCGACCGTCAGGTTGCCGATGCAGATCACAGGCACGCTGGCTCGATATGGATCGCTCCGCCGACTTTTCCAGGCGACGCTCGTGCCGTACAGGAATCCAAGCGGCGCAAGCGCTGTTGCGGCGATCGTCCCACCGGGCGTCTTGCGCCACCAGAATTCAGGAGGGCGCATGGCCCAGCAATGCCTCAATCGCCGTACGCGTTTTTCCCAATGCACCGCCCAGTGCCGTGACTGCTTGCGCTGCCGATACCCCCTTCGCGCGCCCCAATTCGCCGTCGGCAAACCATCGGCTGACAAGCGCAACGATCTCCGCGCAGCCCTGCACACGGCCCTCGCCCTGGGCTGCGAAAATTGTTTCGTACACGCCGGCGAAGTTCTCCGTGTGCGGGCCGGCGATCACCGCACGCCGGAGTTTTGCCGCTTCGAGTGGATTTTGTCCCCCGTGCGGCACGAGGCTTCCACCCATGAAGGCGAAGGGGGCGATGCTGTAGAAGATCGGCAGTTCGCCGATCGTATCGGCGATGTACACTGCGGTGTCGACGTCGGGCAGCTGGTTCTCGGTACGCCGCGCATGCTGCCGCTTGCCGCACAGCATGGCAATTTCTGGTCCACGAGCCGGATGCCTCGGGACGACTATGGTGAGCAGGTCGTGAAACTGTTTCCGAAGCGCATCGTGCGCGGGAAGAATGGTTTCGTCCTCGCCCGGATGTGTGCTAGCGGCCAGCAGCACCGGTCGACCGCCGATGGCATCCTGGAGTTTCGCCGATTTCGCCGCATCGAGCGGAGGCGGTGGCGCGTCCGCTTTGAGATTGCCGGTAACAGATACGTCCCTCGCCCCGAGTAGGCGGAATCGCTCCGCGCTCAGATCGTCCTGGGCGAGGCAGAGATCGAAACAGGAGAGAAGGTGCCGCGCGCTTTTCGGCGCCCTCCGCCAGCCCGCATACGATCTGGCGGACATGCGGCCGTTTATGAGTGCGAGTCTGACACTTTTGGCGCGCGCGGACGAGATCAGATTCGGCCACAGATCGGAGTCGACGAACAGACCGGCTTTCGGTTTCCAGTGATCGAGAAAGCGTTCGACGGCGCCGGGCGAATCAAGCGGCAGGAATTGATGAATGGCACGCTCAGGCAGGCGTTCCTGCATCAGCTTGGCCGAGGTTACCGTCCCACTGGTGACAAGCACGGAACGTCCCGGGTCCCGCAGCAAATCTTCAACCAGCGGCAGAACCGAAAGACATTCGCCGACGCTCGCGCCGTGGAGCCAGATCAGTTCGCCTGTGGGCCGGACCAGCGAGGTCCTGCCGAAGCGCTCAGACAGTCGCGACCGGTCTTCCTTCCCGGCTCGCACGCGCGCGCGCAGAACGAGACGTGCGGCCGGCGCGAGCACTCGCGCCGCCGCGCGATACGTGACGAGCGGGAGCGGCGTTCGGCTGTTCATCGGGAGAGCACGACGCTCTTTGGCATTTCGTCTGTCACGTCGGGCGCGAGTTCGTCGCGGTACAGGCGTGCGTATACACCGCCTTGGGCCACCAGCTCTTGATGCGTTCCCCATTCGACGACCTCGCCGCGGTCGATCACATAGATGCGGTCGGCATCGAGCACGGTCGAGAGGCGATGGGCGATAATGAGGGTGGTACGTCCCCGCATCAACTGCTTCAGCGCCGACTGCACCTGCCGTTCGCTTTCGGGATCGAGCGCCGAGGTCGCCTCGTCAAGAAGAAGGATCGGTGCATCGCGCAACATCGCCCGCGCGATGGCGATGCGCTGGCGTTGTCCGCCGGAGAGCTTCAATCCGCCTTCGCCGATACGGCTGTCGTAACCATCCGCAATTTCCGTGATAAACCCATCCGCAGCGGCGGCGCGCGCGGCCTCGATGATATCCGGATGGGGCGCATCCCGCCGGCCGTAGGCGATGTTCTCGGCGATGGTTTCGTCGAACAGAAACGGTTCCTGCGTCACCAGCGCGATCGCAGCGCGTAGCGAATTGAGCGTGACGCGGGAGATGTCCTGGCCGTCGATCAGGATACGCCCGCCCTCGACATCGTAGAATCGAAGCAGAAGATTGAAGATCGTGCTCTTGCCCGCGCCCGACGGGCCGACGAGAGCGATCTTTTGTCCTGGTTGTACATCAAAGCTGATGCCGTTCAGTGCTGTGGCCGCATCGGTTGCATAGCGAAACGAGACATTGTCAAAACGGATCGCCCCGCCGGCGCGCTTGACGACGAGCGGTCGCGCATCCGCGCGGTCGACAATCCGCGGTCTGCTGTCAATCAGATGAAAGATGCGATTGGCCGAGGCGAGTCCTTCGGTGGAGATCGTCCACAGCTGGCTCAGGTTTCTCACCGGCTGCTGCGCCATCAACATGGCGGCGAGAAAGGCGGAAAACTGGTTGAAACCGAGATGGCCGTGCAGATGTTGCCAGCCGGCGAAGGCGATTGTGACGGCGGCTGCAATCCCGCCAATGAGATCGGTTGACGGGACCGCGGCCGAACGAGCCCGCGCCGCGCGCAACAGGAATCGCAGCCGCTCCCGGATGCGTGCCTCCGCCGCCCTGGCGACCAGTGCCTCAAGCCCGTACGCTTTTACGATTCGCCGCCCTGCCAGCGCTTCGGACAGCGCGCGGCTGAGCGTGCCGGTCTCCTCCATCCCGCGCGTCGAGGACTTGCGCAGCGAACGGCTCAAGCGCTCGGTGACGAGCGCAACCGGCGGCAACAGGATCAGGGAAATGAGCGCGAGCTGCCAGTCCTCGTAGACCATCACGGCGCAGAGGACGAGGAGGGTCACGAGTTCCTTGCCGAGACCTGCAAGCCCGCGGGTGATCGAGCCGCGCAGCAGCGTCGCGTCGTACAGAAACTTCGAGACCATTTCGCCGGAGTGAACTTCGTTGAGCGTCCCGATGTCGAGGCGAATCTGGCTCCGGAACATGTCCCGCTGCACGTCGGCGATGACGCGCTCCGCTAGATTGCTGAGGGTGTATTGCTCGCCGAAGCTTGCGATCGCGCGGAGCGTGACAACGCCCGCCAGCGCGACCGTTATGATCGGGAGCATGCTGGCGTCGTTCTTGATGAAAATATGCTTGATTGTGGGATCGACGAGCCATGCGAGCGCGCCGGTCATACCGGCTCCCACGATCATGCAGACGGCGGCGAGCGCGAGCCGGCTCCAGCGCCGCCGCATATAATCGTGCAGGAGACGCCCGATGATGGCGAAATCATGCATCTCGCCCTGCTGACGCGACTTTGGCAGCGAAACCGTCCCGCCGCGCGAAAGCGGCAAGCGATCGGGCTTATCTATTGATACCGTCTGGTCGTTCATCTCCGGGGTCTTAGCACGAATCTTGCGCGCCAGGCGCAAGCTTTACAGCTTCGGCAAATCCGGTTGGAGGAGGCGATGGATATGCACCACGAAATAGCGCATCTGCGCGTTGTCGACGGTCGCCTGCGCGGCAGCTTTCCAGGCCTCGTAGGCCTGCTTGTAGTTCGGGTAGATGCCGACGATGTGCAGCTTCGAAAGGTCTTTGAATTTTACTGATTCGGGCGCGGCGACCTCCCCGCCAAAAACGAGATGAAGCAATTGCTGGTTTTCATGCTCGTGCATGTCTTGTCCTTACGTTGAAAAGAGCCTCATCCGATGGACGAGGATGCCAGCATCATCGTTTTGACAAGTCCAGATGATGTAGGCGCGCAAGGATTTGTCCGTGCAGCGCCGGGCCGGCACAGACGAGCGAGCGCTGGATGCCGTCCGGGTTGCCGAACCGGAGGGGTTTTCCTTCTTTGTCGGTAACGCGACCACCGGCTTCGCGCACGATGACGTCGCCCGCCGCCATGTCCCAGTCGTGTTTTGCGTCCAGAATCACTGCTGCATCGAATTGTCCGGCAGCCACCAGCGCCATCCGATAGGCAACCGAACTGCGCGATTCGATGTGCATCACGGGCCAGGGTTCGAGCGGCGGTTCGGTCCATCTCGGGTGCGCGAACAGATCTTTCTGGCCGACGATGCGGCAGCCTTCCAGTTTGGAGCAGGCACTGACCCGAATTGATTCGCCGTTGAGGCGCGCGCCGCCGCCCGCAGCAGCCGAAAAAAATTCGTCGAGAATGGGATTGTACACAACGCCCGTTACTGATCGTCCTTTTTCGGCGATGCCCACGGAAATCGAGAAGTGGGGCCGCTCCTTCAGGAATGCCGTCGTGCCGTCGATGGGATCGACAATGAACATGCGTTCCGTATCGAGGCGCGAGAGGTCCTTGCCGGTTTCTTCCGACAGCCAGCCGTAATTCGGCCGGGCCGCCTCGAGGCGTTCGCGCAAATGTTTGTCGATTGCGATGTCGGCCTCGGTGACCGGTTCGCCGCGGCTCTTGCTCCAGCGGCGATACTCTTTTCCGTAATAGCGCCGCGCGATCTCTCCCGCTTCTCGGACGGCGCTTTCGATGAGGACGATATCCTCATTCGCCGGCAACGGTCATTCCTTCCACGCGCAGTGTCGGCGCGTTGGTGCCGTATCGGAAAACAAGGTCGCTCGCGGGCGTGAGTTGGCGGAACATGTTTTTCAGGTTGCCGGCAATCGTCACACCGGCCACCGGCCAGGCGATTTTTCCATTTTCGATCCAGAAGCCAGAGGCACCGCGGCTGTAATCGCCGGTGACGGTGTTGACACCCATGCCGATTAGTTCGGTCACGTAAAATCCCTGGACAATATCGGCGATGAGATCGTCGGGCGAAACGCTTCCCGCTTCCATGTAGAGATTGGTTGTTGAAGGCGAGGGTGGACCTCCCGTCCCGCGCGACGCGTGACCGGTGGTTTCAAGGCCCAGCTGCTTTGCGCTGGCGCAATCCAGAATCCAGGTCTTGAGGACGCCGTTTTCGACCAGGGATGTCCGTTCGTTGCGTACGCCTTCGCCGTCGAAAGGCTTTGAACGCAAGCCTCGCGGGCGGTGTGGGTCATCGACGATCGTGATCTCGGGTGCGAAAACGGTCTTGCTCATCTCGTCCTTGAGAAAGCTCACGCCGCGGGCAATGGAGGCGCCGGAGATCGCGCCGGCAAAATGACCGAGCAGGCCGGAGGCAACGCGCGGTTCGAACACGACGGGCACGGCCTGCGATCGCGCCTTGCGCGGATTGAGGCGCGCGACCGTCCGTTCGCCGGCGCGGCGGCCGACGGCCTCCGCTGATTCGAGATCGTGGGAATGCCGCGCGCTGACGCTGTCGTAATCGCGCTCCATCGTGGTGCCTTCACCCCCAACGACCGCCACGCCAATGCCGTGCGACGTGCCTGCATACCGGCCGAAAAAGCCTTCGCTGGTCGCAAGGGCGATTTCGCTGCGGCCGAAACTCGCGCCGCCGCCTTCCGAATTGGTGATGCCAGGCACGGCCATGGCCGCGCCCTCCACCCCGCGTGCGCGCTCGATCAGAATTTCCGCAGATGGCTCGTGGGGATCCTCAAGATCGAGATCGGGCCACGCAGAGGCGAGGCGGTCTGCTGGCGCAAGGCAAGCAAATTTGTCCTCCGGCGCGAGGCGTGCCATCGCTACGGCGCGCGCGGGCAACTCCCGAACCGTGGCACGCGACAGATCCGTCGAGGAGACGAAAGCCACGCGCTCGCCGACAAACACGCGCAAACCAAGGTCCCAGGACTCGGCGCGCTCAAGTTCCTCAAGCCGTCCAAGGCGGTACGAAACGCTCGCGGCTACGCTCGCGACAAGGATGGCGTCGGCCGCATCGGCGCCCGCGCGCCGTGCGTCGCGAAGGAGGCCGTCGAGGAACTCACCCGGGTCCTGGCGATCCGTCACTGAGTGATGATCGGGTTCTGCTGCGGGATGAAAACGAACCACAATACACCGGCGATCCCCACCACAAGCGCGACCCAGGTCAGTACCATGCCGGCAAAGCGAAGCGACGAGGGGCCGAGCGAACGCGAAAGGCCGATTGCATGCAGGATGCGGCCAACGGTCAAGAGGATGCCCATCCCGTGAATGACCCAGATGGAACGTCCAAGCGGTGAGGCCAGCGCCCACAGCAAAAGGAGGGCGATGGGGACGTATTCGGCACTGTTGGCATGCGCACGGAGCGGTGCCGCCATTTCCGGGTTGCCGCCGTCGCCGATCGCGGTGTTCGTCCTGAACCGCGCCTGCACGACCCGCATGGAGAGCACCAGCATGATGAGCGCGTTCACGGCCGTGTAGAAGCCGAATGCGTAATACGAGGATTCCAGAAGCAGCATGATGTCCCCTTGGGAAGGCGCGCGGGCGGATGGACGCAATGTGCAAGCCCGGCGGCTTGCGGGTCAAGCCAGAGGCGGGGGCACGCGAGTAGGCTGGCGCTTCCCGCTATTCAGGGCTTGCCCCCGCCGCAGGGGAAGCATCTGCCGGCATTGCAAAAAACAATCCGTCCTGGAAGTCGAGATATGCCTTCACCTTCTGCAGTTCAGAAATACCCAACTCGAGAGGAGGGAGGGAGTCGCATGTAATTCTGTAGTTAGATGGCGCGTCCTCGCAATCGTAAACGCGCGTAATCGGGTTTGAAATGGCAATACCATCGACTGTGATCGTGTTGATCCCGAGTTTAATGGCAGGCGTGATTCTGCCGTGCGGCATGAGGGGCTGAACCGCGGCGGCTTCGTCGGCAAAAGCCGGCGCGTGCACTTCAACCCCAAAATTTTCCATCGCGGAGTGGGGATTTACATACGTGCTGGCGCTTATCCCTGAGATCTCTGCTTCCACATTTCTGCCGTTTACCTGTACGGGGATTCGAAACCAGTTGGTGATTTTCATTGGCACGGATGGCCCCTGAAGAACACCCTGGAGCGAGCAGTGCTTTCTTGAGATTAGAACCACTTTGGAATGCGCGAAATCCAACAGCACATCGAATGCGCTCAGCACGTCCAGCCCGAGGATACCTGCAACGCGTGGATCATTGCCGATTTGGCGGGGTATAATAGCAAAGTTCGTGCCTTGAACATCGGCATGCCCCAATCGGATGGGAGACATTGCTATGAATTTGGTCATACCCAGAAACGCAGTGCGTTCGTAGAAACCCTCAATGGTAACAAATTTCAGCTGCTGTTCTCTCGCAACCGACTCCGTCAACATAGAAAACATCTGCGCAGGATTTACGGCAAACTCCAGCGTAGTCGAACCCAGTTGGACGGGAACAAGTGCCCAACCGTCAGTGCTCGTCGTGATTTCCAGCGAAGCGAGTCCTTTGAGTGTGCAATTGTCCTGGTCGGCGATCGCCTGAAAACCCGCGGCCGCTGTCGCAACTAGCGTTACCAAAATAAGAACAGCCCTGCGCATGGCGTCAGTGCGAGCCGGCGGCCTTAGCCGGTGTGCTCGATGCGGGGGAAGCCGGAGTCGCGCCAGCCGCTACGGCGACCGGAGTCGACGCGGGTGTGATGTAGAGTTTCTGTTCCTTGTAGGCGATGTACATGTGGAAGTGCCGGAGGATATCCATCCCTATCAGCATGTCGGGCGTGGCGTCCTCGGTGCTCGGATCCTTGAATCGAGTACCGATGGGTGCCGACTGCTCCATCTGGCTGCCTGCGAGATCCGGAATGATGTCGAGGACAGGGTTCGTCACCCCAATACCTTCGAAACCCAATGATTTGAATGTGTGTTGATACACGAACGAATTGTCGCGATCACCGAGTGCTTCTATCGCGGGCATATCGGGGCTTCTTGGTTTCAGTCCGAAATCGCCTTCGGCCACGCTGAGGTTGAGGACGCTATTGGTCGCGCCTGTATCGATCATCGCGTTCAGCTTGTGGCCGTCCAGCACGACCGACACTACAATGTGCCCGCTTGCCCTGACGACCTGCATTGGGACAGCCGCGACTGTGTCCGCCTTCCAGTAGATCACCTTTCCTTCGCAATGATCCTGTGAGAGCAGGGTCAGTTTGCGATCGGCGAAATCGATGGCAACGTCATAGAAACGCAAAATCCCCGGCCCGAGAATTCCGGCAATGTTTTCGTTTGTGGGAAAGAGATCATCCGGTCCCACGACGAAGTCGACATTGTTTCCCTTGAGATCGCCGATCGCGAAATCCGGGACTATGGTGGCATGGTCCACATAATTTCCCTTGACGTCATAGAACCGGAGAGTCGGCGTTTTGTGCGACTCAAGACCGAGGGATGCGACGGTAGAACCGGTTATTTCGCTGACCGTTCCGCCGGTATCGAGCAACATGTACTTTGTCTGTCCTTGCAAAGTCACCGGCACGAATGCGGCTCGATCGTCTGTGGCCATCCTGAGATCGACGGACGCAAATATTTTGAGTGGCCCGCACTCGTCCGCGAATGCAGTGGACGTGAGGAAGACTGATGTAAGTGTGCACGCGATCAGCGTGCGCGCCGTGTGCGATGTCATGGCCCCAGCCCCATTTCGATTCCGGCATGCCCGAAGCAATCAATTCACCAATTGAAGTGCTGAATCAAGAAGAGGGTTGGTTCCGCGTCCGGCCTATCATTAAGCAAGTCTAGTTCCAGACCGGCTTGCCGCTCACCGGAAGGCCAAGGCGGGGCCACTTCTCCGTTACGGTGCGCACGATCTCATCGTCCATCCGGATGAGCCGGCCCCACGCGCGCGTCGTCTCGGGCGGGAGCTTGTTCGTCGCATCGAGACCGATCTTCGAACCGAGGCCCGATTCGGGCGAGGCAAAATCGAGGTAATCGATCGGCGTGTTCTCGATGACCGTGATGTCGCGCGCCGGGTCCATTCGCGTCGCCACAGCCCACATCACGTCCTTCCAGTTGCGGGCGTCGATGTCGTCGTCCACCACAATCACCCACTTTGTGTACATGAATTGTCGCAGGTACGACCACACCGCCATCATCACGCGCTTGGCGTGCCCAGGGTAGGCCTTCTTCATGCTGACGACGGCAATGCGATACGAGCACCCTTCCGGCGGGAGCCAGAAATCGACGATCTCGGGAAACTGCTGCCGAAGCAGCGGAATGAAGATTTCGTTCAGCGCCTCGCCGAGCACCGAAGGTTCGTCAGGCGGGCGGCCGGTGTAGGTTGAGAGATAGATGGGATCGCGGCGCATGGTGATGGCGGTCACCGTGAACACCGGGAACTGTTCGACCGCGTTGTAGTAGCCGGTGTGATCGCCGTACGGCCCTTCGTCGCGGTAATCTGAGAGAGACACTTCGCCTTCGAGTACGATCTCGGCTTCCGCGGGCACCTTGAGCGGCTGGCTGACGCAATCGGCAAGCGCGACGCGCGCACCACGCAGCAGTCCCGCAAACTGATATTCCGACAGCGTATCGGGCACCGGAGTCACGGCGGCAAGAATCGTCGCGGGGTCGGCGCCGATTACCGCTGCAGCAGGCAGCGGCGCGGCGTGTTGTTTGGCCCAACGCGCGTGATGCTGCGCGCCGCCGCGGTGCCTCAGCCAGCGCATCAGCGTCTGATTTTTTCCGATCACCTGCATGCGGTAGATGCCGAGGTTGAAATTGTCCTCGCGCGCGTCGCCGGGACCTTTCGTTACCACCAGCGGCCAGGTGATGAGTGGCGCAGGTTCGCCCGGCCAGCAGGTCTGTACGGGAAGCAGCGAAAGATCGATCTCGCTGCCGCGCAACACCAGTTGCTGGCAGGGGGGTGCGCCAACCGTCTTCGGGCGCATCGACATCACGGTTTTCGCGAGCGGCAGCAAATCGAACGCCTCGGAGAAGCTGCGTGGCGGCTCCGGTTGGCGCAGGGTTGCGAGCACTTCGCCCACTTCGCGCAGCGACTTCGCGTCGCGGCGCTCCACGCCGCCCATGGTGACGGCCATCGCGACGCGCCTCACCGTTCCGAACAGGTTGACGAGAACGGGATGGCTGCTCTTTT
>Ga0209579_10000480_pt1 | contig 41096 bp, 40 predicted proteins | sample Coa_R1_2_FD_187152 | JGI IMG/M metagenome (GOLD analysis project Ga0209579, IMG submission 187152) | Surface soil microbial communities from Centralia Pennsylvania, which are recovering from an underground coalmine fire - Coalmine... | ecosystem: Environmental > Terrestrial > Soil >...
GCCGGACGCCTCGAAGAGAGGCGTCGCCGTGCTCGCCGACGCGCGCGCTGCGCTCGAGGCTCTGGCGTCGCAGCTCAACGGGTGGACCGTCGACGCCGGCTACCGCGACGAGCTGGACAGTTTGCGCCGCGAATGGGAAGCGGAGGTCGAGCGCCTGGTCTCGCTCGGCAATACACCGCTGCCCGCGCAGAGCGAGGTGATCGGCGCGGTCAACGCGACGGCCGCGCCGGACACGGTGATGATCAACGCGGCGGGGTCGATGCCGGGGGACCTCGTCAAGCTCTGGCGCACGCGCGATCCGCTCGGCTATCACGTCGAGTACGGCTACTCGTGCATGGGCTACGAGATCGCCGCCGGCGTCGGGGTGAAGCTGGCCGCGCCCGAGCGGGAAGTCGTCGTCTTCGTCGGCGACGGCTCGTACCTGATGCTGGCGCAGGAGATCGCGACCGCCGTGCAGGAGGGTCTGAAGCTGACGATCGTCCTCGTCGACAACCACGGCTTCTCGTCGATCGGCGGCCTTTCGCGGTCGGTCGGCGCGCATGGGTTCGGCACGCAGTACCGCGTGCGCACCGACGGTTCGCTCGGCCTCGACGAGGAACCGGACTTGCCGAACCTGCCTGTCGACCTCGCCGCGAACGCGGAGTCGCTCGGCGCCCGCGTGTTCCGTGCGCGGACGCCGGACGACGTCGCCGCCGCCGTCGGCGAGGCACGCGGCGTCGACGGCCCGTCGGTGATCCACGTGGAGGTCGACCGCTACGCGGGGGTTCCGGGGTACGAGTCGTGGTGGGACGTCCCGGTCGCCGAGGTCTCGGAGGTCCCTGCGGCGCAGGCCGCCCGCGCCGAGTACGAGCACGCCCGGCGCGCCCAGCGGCGCCCGCTCTGACGGCTCCGGGGTCTGGCACGTGCCTGACCCCGACGGCTTCCGGCCGACGACCTTCGGTGCCACATGTGTAACGCCAAGAACACCTGCAAAACGGGCCCGCGCGTTACATCTTCGGCGGGGTGCGGGTCAGGCACGTGCCAGACCTCGCCTAAGCTGCCCGGCGATGCGCCTGCTCGCCCTGCCGCTCGCCGTTCTCGCGGTGACCGCGTATCACGTCTCGTCTCGGTCGCTGCCGGCGAAGATCCGCGCCGACGTGATCTCGAGCGGCAACTGGCACCGAGGCTGCCCGGTGCCGCTGTCGCAGCTGCGCCTCCTCGGGTTCACCTACTGGGGCTTCGACAAGCACGCGCACACCGGCCAGATCGTCGTCAACGAGACTGCGGTAAGGCCGCTCGCCAAGGTGTTCCGCCGCCTCTATGCAATCCGCTTCCCGATCCGCGACGCGCGGCTCGCGTCAACGTACGGACCGGCTCGCGTCCGCGTCGACGACGCGACCGCGTCGTTCGAATGCAGACAGGCTGTTCCGTCGCCGTGCACCGGCGGCACAGGTACCGGCAGCTGGTCCGAGCACGCGTACGGAGAGGCCGTCGACCTCAACCCGCGCGAGAACCCGTACGTCGGCTGCGGCATGACGCGCGACAAGTCGGCGCTCTCGTACCTCGACCGCTCGCGTGTGCGCCGCGGCATGGTGACGCCGGCGGTCGTCGCGGCGTTCGCCTCGGTCGGCTGGGGCTGGGGCGGTTCGTGGTCCGGTTCCACGAAGGACTACATGCACTTCTCCGCGACCGGCCACTGACCGTGACGGCCGACGACGAGTTCATCCTCGACACGCCCGTCGTCCGCGGATTCGTCGCCGATGTCCGGGCGACCATCGCAGCGACAGGATCGCCCGAGAAGGCCTGCGAGGCGATCCGCCCGCTGTTCGCCGATCTACTCGCCGACGGCGGATGGCTGCCGGAAGAGTTCCAGGAACCCGCACCGGAGAGCGGTATGGGCGGCGGCATCGGACAATGGCTGCTGCACCACGCGTCCGACGGCTCGCTGTCGCTCTTCTCGCTCGTCGTGCCCTCGGGCGCGCAGACGCCGATTCACGACCACCTCGCATGGGGGCTCGTCGGCCTCTACCGCGGCGAGCAGGACGAGGAGATCTTCGCTGCCCGCAACGGCTCGATCGAGCTCGTGGAGCGGCGCTCGCTCCGGCCGGGCGACTTCTATGTCCTCATCCCGCCGCGCGACGACATCCACCGGGTACGGACGACGTCTGCCGAGACGTCCGTCTCGATCCACCTGCTGACGAACGACACGGGCTGCGTCTGGCGTCACGCGTTCGACCCGGAGTCCGGCGATGCGCGGCCGTTCCGCTCGGGTTACGTCAACGTCCCGTGCGACGACGACTGACGCGGCGGGCTATTCGAGACCGCCGACGTCGAGCACGACCGTCTTCAGGTCCGTCATGTCCAGCATCGTGTAGCGGCCGCCGATACGCCCCCAACCCGTCCGGGTGCCGGACGCGCCGCCGAACGGCTCGTGTGCTTCCCAGTAGTCGGTCGAGTCGTTGACGACGACGTTCCCGACGCGGAGATGGTCGAGGTACCTGAACGCGCGGGAGAGACTCGACGTGTACACGGCCGCCTGCAGCCCGAGCTGCGAGTCGTTGGCCACTGCGACCGCCTCGTCGTCCGACGACACGCGGATCAGCGGCACGATCGGCCCGAAGGTCTCCTCGCGGTTCACGAGCGTGTCGATGCCCACGTCTGCGAGCACGGTCGGCTGGTAGTACAGCTCGGTCGGCCGGTCGCCCTCGCGCGAGCCGCCGAGCACGACGGTTGCGCCCTTCGCGACGGCGTCCTCGAGGTGTCGGTCCATCTTCGCCGCGGTCGGCTCGTTGTTCATCGGCCCGACCTTCGTCTCCGGCTCGAAGGGGTCGCCGAGCGTCCACGCCGAAGCGACCTTGACGACCTCCTCGAGGAACGCATCGTGGACGCTCTCGTGCACGAGCACTCGCTCGGTCGCGCAGCACACCTGCCCGGCGCAGAAGAACCCGCCGAAAACAGCGCCTTCGGCGGCGCGCGCGAGGTCGGCGTCGTGGCAGACGATCACAGGGCCGTTGCCGCTCGCCTCGATCAGCGAGCGCTTCAAGCCGGCCGCGCGCACGATCTTCTCCGCGGTCGGGTGGGACCCGACGAACCCGATGCAGTCGACATCGGGATGCGTAACCAGCTGCTCGCCCGTCTCGCCCCCGCCGTACACGACGTTCACGACGCCGTCCGGCAGACCCGCGTCGGCCATGATCTGCATGAAGTTGGCCATCGCGATCGGCGTCCACTCGGACGGCTTGATCACGATCGTGTTCCCCGCCGCGATGCCGGGTGCGATGAGCTCGACCGGGATCAGCGTCGGGAAGTTCCAGGGCGTGATCGCCGCGTAGACGCCGTTCGGCTTCCGGAAGGTGAGGATCCGCTTCGACGCGTCCTGCGAGGGGATGATCGCGGTCTCCATCCGCTTGACGTCCTCGGCCGCGATGCGGAAGTTCTCCGCGGTCTCGTCGATGTCGGGCAGTGCCTCACCGAGGTACGGCTTGCCCTGCTCGAGCGAGAGCGCGCGCGCGAACTCCTCGCGGCGCTCGTCGATCAGGTCGGCGATCGCATGGCAGATCCTCGCCCGGTCCCACGCCGAGAGGGCCGCCCACTTCGGCTGCGCCGCACGCGCCGCACGAACCGCACGGTCGACGTCCGCCGCGGTCGCATCCGGCGCTTCGGCGAGCGTCTCGCCGGTGACCGGCGACACGATGCTCCGGGCGCGGTCGCTCTCAGCCTGAACCCATTCGCCGCCGACGAAGTTCTCGAGCACGCGGACGGTGACTGCCATCTCTCGCTCCTCTCTCGGGATCCCGAGCGGAGTCTACGGAGGTCAGTCGAGCTTGGCCGAGACCGAGACGATCTGGCTGTACTGGACGTACTTGACGGACTGCCCGCTGCTCGCCACCTGGATCCACGGGGTCATGAAGCGGCCAGTGCGGTTCGTCAGGTTGAGGAGCTCCTTGCCGACCGACTCGTCGTCGACGTTGAAATGCTCGGCCGAGCCGTCGGCCATCTGCAGGACGATCCGCGCCACCGGCGGGAGGATAGTGATAACCCGGTGACGCTACCGGCTGAGCGCGAACACCAGCGCGGCCAGGGCACCGGCGAAGCAGATGCCGGTCAGGACGCTGAGAGCCATGGGCGCCTTTCATTCCACGTCGCGCACGCGGCAAACCCTCACTCCTTCGAGTGAACTTCGTCGCGATGCCGTTTGGGTCGAGCACGCCGCGGCAAGATCGCGTTCGGTGCCCTGCGAGAGGGGTCGTGCGGCACCACCTCCCGTTGGAACAGTGAAGCCCCGCCTGCCGACGCGCGGGGCTTCACTATTCCGAGGCCGAACCCGAAGGCCCGCCGATGCAGCACGGGCCTCCGTCGACGTCTCACTTGCCCAACTCCGGTCGCGTAAACGCTGTCCGCGTTTGGATGCGCCGAAGCCCGGTGATATCTCGAAGGACCGGCCATGACCGCTCGCGACGTCGACGATCATCTACGCGGGGTCCGAAGCTGCGAGGACGTCCTCGCCCGTCTCGCCAGCTACCCGCGGCGCGACAGGGCGATCAGGCGGCTCGAGCGGGCGATCTCGATCGACCGCCTCGCGGCAGCGCTGGCGGCCTATTCGGAAGCCGGCTCGCCGCGGTAGGCGAGCGGAGCGCCCGCAAGTCCCAGGCGTCCTGGGTCGCAACGCGATGGACCGCTAGAGCAGTCGCCCGACCAGAAACCCGGCAAGAAGAAGCTGAAGCGTTGCGGAGATGTGACGGGACTCGTGACCGCCTCCGCCGCGGTGGAACAGCTTCCGACCGCCCGGCCGCGGGAGCGGTACGAGATGCTCGACGTCGGGAGCGCACGCGGCCAGTGCACCGACGGTCGCCGGGTCCCGAACGCCCCGCGTCACGGCCAGCAACGCCACGACGCACAGGCCGCTCGCGACCTCGAACGGAACACTGTCGATGTCCTCGTGCGGCAGCTGGTCGCCGAGCAGGTGCAGAGGCACGCCGAGGAGCGCTGCCCCCGCGCTCGACCCCAGCGCGGCCCCGGCGGTGGCACCCGTCGCCGCATGAAGCGTCACGATCACTCTACGTTGGTACCAGACCGGCTCAAGGTCCTGCAGCGGCCTGCCGATCAACGTCCCGTGGCAGTCGACAGTCGCCTCCTCGGATATTGGGAGGCTCAGCAAGCGCTTCGCGAGAGTGGAACGGACGACGCCTCGGCCAAGAGGCGGGTAGGTAGCAGCCACTCCAGGACGGAGCCGGCGGTCGCGCCTGCGACGCAGCAGGCGACCGCGATGACACAGAGCGCCACCACCGCGCTCCCGATCGACGACCGCTAGCCCGGCGGTCTGAGCGTCGACGCCGGCAGCGTGCGTCGTCTGCGCGCCGATGTGCAACGCCTTCGTGCCGACTCCGTGACGTTTGCGAACGGACCCTTTCGCCGCGGTCCACGCACAGCTACCAAGGACGAGACCTCTCCCAGCGTCCCGATCGGAGTCGCCCATGAACCGCACTCGTCTCGTCGTCCTCTCCCTCCTCGCCGCGCTTCTGCTCGTCGCGCCCGCCGCTCACGGAACGTCACCCGGGCTCGTGCTCAGCCAGGTCTACCCGGGTGGCGGCAACTCCGGCGCGACCTTCTCCAACGACTTCGTCGAGCTGCTCAACCGCGGCTCCACGCCGATCGATCTCAGCAGCTGGACGGTGCAGTACGCGTCCGCCTCCGCGACGAGTTGGCAGGTGACGCCGCTGACGGGGACGGTGCAGCCGGGCCAGTACTACCTCGTCGCGCTCGCGTCCGGAGGAGCGAACGGCGCCGCTCTTCCGACCGCCGACGCGACCGGCTCGACGAACCTCGCCGCCTCGGGCGGCAAGGTGGCGGTCGTCGACGACACGACCGCGCTCTCGTGCGGCTCGGCGCCGGGCAGCTGCTCGGCGGTGTCGGGCGTCGCCGACCTGATCGGCTACGGGTCGGCGACGGACTACGAAGGGAGCGACGCCGCGCCGACGCCGAGTGCGACGCTCGCCGACGTGCGGGCCGACACCGGCTGCACCGACACGGACTCGAGCTCCGGCGACTTCGTAACGGCGACGCCGTCACCGCGCACGTCGTCCTCGCCCGCCGCGAGTTGCGGCTCCGGCACCACTCCGACCGGCGTCTCCAAGGACGCAGCAGTCGACGTCGATGTCCAGTCCGTGCTCTCCATCTCGCTCGAGCACGCGAGCGTGAGCTTCGGCAATGCGGTAGCCGGTCAGACGCCTTCACCGCTCTCCGAACACATCACCGTCGTCAGCAACGGCACGACGGGTTATGCACTCACCGTCCACCGCACCGCGTTCACACCGGCAGACCTGCCCCTCGCGCTCGCAAGCTCGGCGCCCACCGGCGGACAGCTCGGCGGCGGCCTCGGAGGAGGCGCACTCGTGCGAATCCCGATCCCGCCCGCGGCGGATCTGGCCGTCGGGACGACATCGGCGCCCAGCGCGGCCGGAGGCGATGTCTGGTCTGCTTCGCTCGGATTCGCGGCCCCGCTGCCCGCCGTGCCGGCGGGCCATTACACGACCACCGTGACCTTTACGGTGGTGGGGCGGTGACCGCTGCGGCGGTCACCGCCGCGGTCCTGGCGACTGCGCGGCCGCAGGTCTCGCTCGTTGCATCACCCGCGCACGTCCGCCTGGACGGTCCCGGCCGCGAGACCGTCCAGGTGGCAAACCACGGCACCGCGCCAGTCGTGGTGGACGTCGCGCGCGCGGGCTTCGCGCTCGACCTTCGCGGACGGCCGCGAGTCGTCCGAGCAGCGCCGCGAGGCTGGCTGCGGTTCGCCCCTCGGCGACTCGCCATACCTGCGGGCGGCTCGGCATCGCTCACCGTCGCCGCCCGCGGGACACCCGGCGCTGTTCCAGGCGACCACACGGCGCTGCTCCTGCTGAGCACACGTCCCCAGCCGGGCCTCGGACTCGCCGTGCGGATGCGACTCGGCATCGTCGTGGTGCTGCGAGTCCCCGGCCGGATCCTGCACCGCCTGACATTGGTCGGGATGCGTCTGCGCCGGGCAAGACACATGCGGGTGCTCGCCGTCACGCTCGCGAACCGCGGCAACGTGACCGAGGTGCTCCCAGCCGGCCGTCTCACGGTCACCCTCTGGCGTGGTACGCAACGGGTCGCGCGGCTCGGCGCGCCAACGCGGGAGCTCCTCCCTCGAACGCGCGGGATCGCCGAACTCCGGTACTACGGGCGAGCCCGTGGACCGGTCGTCGCGCGGGTCGAGCTCGCCCCGGAAGGCGCCCACGTCCTCCGCCGGTCGTTCAGGCTACGGCTGTGAGCGGTATCCCTCGATCGAGTGTGACAGGGCCGCGAGCGAGCGCCGATCGAATCAACGTATGCGCCGCGCCTGCCTGCTCCTGATCGCGCTCGGAACCGTGCTGGCCCCGACGTCCGGCGCGCTTGCGGGCGAGCGCAACTGGGCGGCGCCCGAGATCAAAGCGGTCACCAACGCGGGAGTGCTCGGCAACTCGCCGGCCACGTTCAGACCGGACGCGGCGTTGACGCAGCAGGAGCTGGCCGACGCGATCGGAGCGACGAATGCCGTCCAGCATCCGCCGGTGTCGCAGCCGGCACCGCAACCGCTGCAGATCGTGTCGACGATCGGCGACGGCGCCACGATCGGCGGCGTCGTCCAATGGGAAGTCGACGCGCCCGGGGAGAGCGTCGACCACGTCGATTTCGCCGTCGACGGTGTCGGACTGATGACGCAGCACACCGCGCCGTTCGACTTCGACGTCGGCGCCGGCGGCCTCGACACCCGAACCCTCGCAGACGGTCCGCACCAGCTTGCGGTCAACGTCGCGTTCGTCGGCGGCGGGTACGCGATCGCCGTGTGGACGGTCACGGTCGACAACAGCTCGGGCGACACCGTCGACGTCGGCGATCCCGTGGCGGTGCCGATCGCAAAGTCGTGGCTCCCTGCGAGCACGGCAGATACCTCGTCGACGCTGATACCGCACACGCTGTATCGCGCGCTCTCCCCCACGAAGGCCGTGACGATCAAGCAGCTCGACGCAGCACTCGTCGGCTACCTCGATCTCGGCAGCGCGGCGCGCGAGATCCAGATGACGCTGAAGAACGCCGGACTGAATCCGCCTCCGAACACCGGCAGCGAAGCTGTCGCGCGGATGCTCGGCCTGCGGCTGAACCATCCGGCAACCGAAGACGACCTCGAGCTCCTGCCCGGCCAGCCCGCGACGCGCGCGGAAGCCGCGTGGTCGTTCGCGCAGGTTCTCAGCATCGACCCGTCTCAGCTCACGGCGGTGCAACGGGCCGCGGCGAGCTTCACGCTGCCGCAGCTGACACCTTGGCAAACCCAGATCCTCACGACCGCCGTCTCGTACGTCGGCTACCCGTACGTGTGGGGCGGCACGAGTCCCACGCGCGAGGTCGACTTCGGCGTTCCGGCCGTCGGCGGATTCGATTGCTCCGGGTTCGTCTGGCGCGTCTACAAGCTGACTCCGTATCCCGACGAGAAGAACCTCGCGGATGTGCTGCGCGGCCGCACGACCTTCCAGATGAGCGGCGAAGTGCCTCGCAGCAAGTTGATCACGTTCAGCAAGCTCCAGCCTGCCGACGTGATGTTCTTCGGCGCCAAGGGACCGCGGTCCAACCCGAACATCGTCGATCACACGGCGCTCTACCTCGGGAACGGCTGGTTCATCCAGTCGTCCGACGAGGGCGTGACGCTGCTGCCGTTCGACAGTTGGTACCGCCACGGCTTCGCCTGGGCCCGCCGGCCCTTGCGCGAGGCCGGACTCGAGTAACAGAGCCCTAACGAGCCGCGGCGCTGCGCTCCGCCGACAGCGCGGTTAGGCTTGCCGAGATGCTTGCCCCCGGCGTCTCGGAGGATCTCGCGCGCTTCGCAATCGGCTTCGACCACCGCGACCGTGCGCGTCTGCACGCGCTGTGGGAGCGCGTCTTCGACAGCGAGCGCTGGTCCGAGGGCGAGTTGACCGACGAGTTCGAAGCTGCCTGGTCGGCGTGGAACGGACTGGGAGCCGTTGCGTTCAACGGGTGGACGGGAGCGGCTCTCGCCGCGCTCGAGTGGGCAGGCGTGCGTGGGCGGACCGTGCTCTGCCCATCGAACACGTTCATGGCCACGCCGCTGACGATTCTCCACGCGGGTGCACGAGTCGAGTTCGTCGACTGCAACCGCGACGACCTCTGCATGTCGTTCGACGACTTCGAGCGCAAGGTTGCGCAGCACAAGCCGCACGCGGTCTTCCTCGTTCACATCGGCGGCCACATCGCGTTCGACTCGGAGCGCATCGCGGACCTCTGCCGCTCGGAGGGCATCCTCCTGATCGAGGACTGCGCGCACGCACACGGCGCCGATTGGAACGGGCGCCGGCCCGGCACCTACGGGGACGTCGGCGTGTGGTCGTTCGCGGCCACGAAGACCGTGTCGACCGGCGAGGGCGGGATGCTCGTCTCGCGGCATCCCGAGGCGCTCGAGTTCGCCCGTGTCTTTCGGAACTACGGGAAGCCCGACTACACGGTCGCCGGGCTCAACTTCCGCATGAACGAGCTGACGGCGGCAGTGGGGATCGTGCAGACAGAACGCATGAGCGAGATCGTCGCCTGGAAGAACGCGGCGGCGCGCGCACACATCGACCCGCTGCACCCGTCGCGGCTGCAACTGCCGGACGGCATGACCTCCGGGCTCTACAAGGTGATCGTGTTCGAGCCGATCGAGCGCTCGACCGGCAAGGTCTACGACGAGCCCTGCCACCGGATCCTGGGTCACCAGGTCGACCTGCCGGCGAGCGACTGGGTGGCGGAGAACCACTGGTGCGTCCCGCTGTACTACCACCCGGAGAGCACGGAAGCCGAATGAAGGTCCTTGTCACGGGCGGGTCGGGGTTCATCGGCTCGCATGTGCTCGACAAGCTGCGTCTGCGGGGCTACGACGTTCGCAACTTCGACCTCGTTCCTTCTCCGCATCACGCCCCGGGGGAGATCGACACCGTTCTCGGCGACCTCACCGATCCGGCAGCGGTGCGGGGGGCGCTCGACGGCTGCGACACCGTGATCCACCTGGCGGCGGTCGCCGACGTGGATCAGGTCGTGAAGGACCCGGCGCAGGCCGACCGCGTCAACGTCCGCGGTACCCAGACTCTCCTCGACGCGGCACGCGACGCGAACGTCTCCCGCTTCGTGTACGCCAGCACGATCTGGGTGTACGGCGACGCGAGCGGGCCCGAGTCGATCGACGAGGAGGCAGCGCTCGCCGTGCCCAAGCACTTCTACACGGCCACGAAGATCGCCGGCGAGCACTACACCGCGAGCTACGGCGAGCTGTACGGGCTCGAGCACACCATCCTGCGCTTCGGGATTCCGTACGGACCGCGCTCGCGCCCGACCGCCGTCGTCGCCGCGTTCACCGCCAAGGCGCTCGCGGGACAGCCTTTGACGATCGCCGGGGACGGGACGCAGTCGCGCCGCTTCGTCTACGTGGAGGATCTCGCCGAAGGCGTGGCAGCCTCCTTCGTGCCGGCCGCGGCGAACCGCACGTACAACCTCGTCGGGCACGAGAACATCAGTGTGCGCGCGATCGCGCGGACGGTACGCGAGGTGGTCGGCGACGTCGCGATCGTCCACGTCGAGGGCCGCGCCGGGGACTTGCGCGGCGCGAACATCTCAGGCGAGCGCGCGCTCGCGGAGCTCGGCTGGGAGCCTACGACGCAGTTCCGCGAAGGCGTGCGCCGCTACGTCGACTGGCTCACGGCGACGGCCGGAACGCCGAGAGCGGCGATCGCGTCCAGCACCGACGGCACAGCCTCGACGGTCTTCCGCCAGGAATCCGCGGAGCTGTAGGCGTCGGAGTCGTGCAGGAGCACGACGTCGCCCGGCCGAAGTCGGCGCGTGGCGACTCGCGCGATCGACGCGGGGGTCGCCCGCCGCGTCCAGTCCCGCCCCCAGGCGGACCAGAGGAGAGGTCGCCAACCGCGCCGGCGCACCTCCGCGAGCGCGCCTGAGCTGAACACGCCGTACGGCGGCCGGTAGACCGTCGGCTCCACACCCGTCGCATCCCCGATCGCCCCGACCGCACGATCGTAGTCGTCGGCCACCTCGCGAACCCGCCGCCGGAGCAACAGCGTGTGGGCGAACCCGTGGACGGCGACCTCGTGCCCCTCGTCGACGATGCGCCTCGCGATCGCCCGATGTCTCGCCACCTGTTCGCCGACGAGGAAGAACGTCGCGCGCGCGCCGCGCCGCGCGAGCTCGTCGAGCACCGCGGGCGTGCCCTCGGCATGCGGCCCGTCGTCGAACGTGAGAGCGATGCCGTTCGCCCGCGGCAGGCTGCATTCGATCCCGTACGCGCCGGCGAGCGAGGGCACGTGCGCTGCGAGCGCCGGGCCGAACCAGCCGAGCGCCAAGGAGGTCAGAGACCCGATATGCCGGCGAGCGCGAGCACGAGCGACGCGGCGGACGGCAGCGCCGCGAGCTTGAGCCCCGGTGTGCGTCGACGGCCGAGCACGTCCTCGAGGGCCTCGACCAGCTCCGGCCGCGAGTGCGCCACCTCCGCGATCCCGTAGCGCCGGAACGCCTCGTTGTTCAGGCGAATGTGGCCACGACCCCACCCGAACGAGATCGTCGGGCAGCCGCGGACGTACGCCTCGAGCACGGTGAGCCCGGCGGTCGAGTGAACGAGCGCGTCACCGGCCGCCAGCCAGTCGCTCATGTGCTCGGTGAAGCCGACCACGCGGACGCGGGACTCCCCCGCGTAGCGCTCCGACATCGCAGCGTGCAGGCGCTCGTTGCGGCCGCACAGGCACGCAACGAGCGAGACCTCCTCGAACGACAACGCCTCCTCGACGGCGCTGCCGAGATCGCCGACGCCCCAGCCGCCGCCCGACACGAGGACGAGCTTGCCGTGCAACGGAATGCCGAGTGCAAGACGCGCGGCCTGGGGGTCGCACGGTGACGAGAACTCCGGCCGTGTGAGCCCGTGAACGACGTGCACCTCGGCGCCACGCCCCGCGACGCGCCGCACCTCCTCGATCGACTCCGGATGCGTCACGAGATGCAGGTCGACGCCGGGCGCCGCCCAGTAGTGCATTGCCGCCAAGTCGGTGATGGCCGCGACGACGGGCACCGCGAGCCGGCCGGTCCGGCGCAGGCCGCCGAGAACCTCGGTCGTCATCGGGTAGACCGAGACGATCACGTCCGGTTGCACGCGCTCGACGAGCCCCAGGACGCCGCGCGACCCGAACCTGCGCACCAGGAACTTCGTGATGCCTCGACTCGGCGGGAAACGGACGAACAGCCAGAACGCCGCATCCCACACCCAATGGAAGCGGTGGAAGATGACCTCCGGCGCCTGCTGGTTGACGAGCACGAACGCAGGGCCGAGGGCGACGAGGCCGTCCTCGACGACGACCTCGACCTCGGGCGCCTCGCCGCGGAGCTGGTCGGCCAGGGTCCGCGCAGGCAGGTCGTGTCCCTCGCCGACGCTCGCGGTGAGAATGAGGACCCGGCCCACGCAGGTGAATCTACTCCCCTGGTCGGCGAAATCCTTACTGCGGGCCCTTGACGGGCGGCCAGTGCGGAGAGACGTCCGGGTCGCCGAGGACGCCGTACGACGGGCAGGCACGCGGGGCGCGAAGGGCCTCGCGGTCGGCGATCAGGAGCTCCTCGACGCGCGTGTTCGCCGGCACGGCCCGCTGCCACGCGATTCGCAGCCGGACGCCGAGCTCCACAAGCCGGCGCGGTGAAAAGACCGCTCGAGACCGCACGACGAAGTAGCGCGGCGTGGGGCGCGCGACCGTCACCGTCCGGGCGAACGACTCGAACGCCCGACCCCCCGCCTCCCATTCGCCCGGGAGCGCCGCGAAGAACAGCCAGAGGCCGCGCGTGGCCGTCTGCGGGCCGAGCAGGAACGGAGCCACGCGAGCGCACGCATCGTCGTCGACGAGCCGAAGGCCTCCGACCCGAAGCGCGACGTAGTGATCGAGGATGTTGGCGGGATGGCCGTAGTCGAACGATGCGAAGGACGCGCCGCTCGTACCCGTCGAGCCGAACAGCACAGCCCCGTTCGCCTCGCGCGCGACCTGATGGGTGACCGCAGCGAGGTCGATGCCCCGCAGCTCCCGCCGCCGGCCGAGGTCGTAGCGCACCTCGATCGCGACGAGGCCTGCGACCAGGAGCACGAGAACGGGAAACCGGAGTGGCCCCGACCACCGTGCAATCCCCGCGCAGCCCGAGACGACGACGGCGAGAAACGCAGGCGTGACCGGGATCATGTACCGGTCGAAAAAGAGCGCAGAGTCGCCGTGCGCCGGAACCACCGAGAAGAACACGACCGGCGCGGCAACGGTGAGCACACAGAAGAGGAGCAGCCGCCAGCGGCGTGCAACCGCGAGCAACACGAGGCCGACCGCGGCGAGAATCGTGAAGTAGTTCACGTCGTGGCCGCCCGGAGCGACGAAGTGCAACGCGTCCTCCCAGACCGGTAGTCCGTCGAACGTCCGGCCGGTGCGCCCGGAGCCGAGCCCGTAGCGGTCTCCGAGCACGTGGAGCGTGGTCACGTAATACGGCAGGAACGTGACGAGGAGCGCCAGGACACCGGGCCACGCCTCGCGCGCGACGACACGCGGGCGCCGCGGCGCATAGACGAGGGCGACGCCGAACGCCGTCAGCGCGTAGAGCGGTGCGGTCGGGTGCACGAACACGGTCAGGCCGAGCACGGCGCCCGCTGCGATCCACCAGCGCGTCGAGCCGGTCCGTGCCGCCCGAAGCGCGAGCACCGTGCCCCACATCACCCAGGCGAACAGCAGCGTGTGCGGCCGGCCGAACGTCGCGTACGAGAGCGGGATCGGCGAGACGGCCGTGAGGACCACGACGGCGGCGGCGGCCTCCGCGCCGACGAGCTCGCGCACGACGAGGCCGACCGCCGGCAGCGCCAGGCACAGGAACACGATCGACGGCACGCGCAGTGACGGCAGCCCGGGCCACCAGCCCTGCAAGAAGTGCTCGAGCCAGAAGTGGAGCGGCCCGCCTCCACGCTCGGTCGAGACGATGTGGAAGACGTTCCCGAAGGAGAACTGCGCGACGCGGAGTGTCAGCTCCTCGTCGACGTTGAGGGGCGACCACCAGACGCTCCGCAGCGACAGGCCGACCACGAGCCCTGCGCCGGCGACCACCGCGGCCGGCAGCAGTAGACGCGGAAGTCGTTCTCTCAGCGTCAGGTCAGCGGGCGGCCGCCGCTCTTCGCGAGGGCCTTCTTCATCTCGGGCGTCACGGGCGCGATCCGGTACGGCTGCTCGTCCTCCACGTGGGTCTCGTGGTAGACACTCTCCGCGTTGACCTCCCAGATGTCGTGGTGCGCGCCCGCGAGCACGTTGTCGACCGCGCGCATCGCCGTCAGCATCGAGTGGTCCGAGTTGTTGTAGCGGTGAAGGCCGTTGCGCCCGACTTGCTGAAGGTTCTCGATCGTGTCGAGCCAGCCGCGGATCGTCTGGACGCGGCCGGCATAGTTGCTGTCGTAGATCGGGTATGCCTTCGGGACTCGGCTGACGAACCCGCGCTCGACCTTCGACCGAGCCGCCAGGCCGAGCTGCTCGAGCTCGCGCGCCGCAAGCTCGACGAGCTCGTCGTCGCTCATCGTCCACAGCTCGTCGCCGGCGAAGCAGAAGTACTCGAGCCCGACACACGCCTTGGTCGGATCCGGGACCATCCACGGCGACCAGGACCGATAGTTCTGGATGCGGCCGACGCGCACGCGCGGCTCGTGGATGTAGATCCAGTTGTCCGGGAAGAGATCTTCACCGTCGACGACCAGCGCGACCGTGAGGAAGTCGCGGTAGCGTAGGCCGCGGGCGGCGTCGAGCACCTCGCGGCCGGGATGCGGGTGCGCCATCTCCACCACCTCGCGCAGCGGCAGCGACGAGATCACGGCATCGGGCAACTCGTACAGCTCGCCGCCGGCCTCGATCTCCATGACGCGTTGCCCGGCGAACTCGATCCGCTCGACCGGGGCTTGCAGGCGCACCTCGCCGCCGACCTCGGTGATCGCGTCCGCCATCGCCTCCCACATCTGTCCCGGGCCGTAACGCGGATAGTTGAACTCCGAGATGAGGCTCTTGACGCGGTTGCCCTTGTTGCCGAAGAACGCAGCGCGCGCAGCGGTGAAGAACGACAGCCCCTTGATCCGCTGGGCCGCCCATTCGGCGCGGATCTCCGTCGTCGGCACCCCCCAGAGCTTCTCGGTATAGGACTTGAAGAAGAGCTCGAACAGCCGCCTGCCGAAACGGTTCGAAACCCAATCCTCGAACGTCTCGTCGCGCTTGTCGCGGCGGACGGCGGTGCGCAGGTAGCTGCTCATACAGCGTGTGAGCTCGACCGGGCCGAGCTTCCGGATCACGTCCGGGCCTCGGAGCGGATAGTCGAGATAGCGGTTGTTCCAGTAGATCCGCGACATGCGCGGCCGGAGCAGGAACTCGTCGCCGAGGATCTCGTGCCAGAGGGAGTCGACCTCGACCGACTTCGTGAAGAAGCGATGGCCGCCCAGGTCGAACCTGTAGCCGTCGCGCTCGACCGTCTTCGCGAGGCCCCCGACCTGGTCCTCGGCCTCGACGACGACCACGGAGTGACCGGCCCTGCCGAGGAGGTAGCCGGCGGTGAGACCGGCCGGTCCTCCCCCGAGCACGAGCATCGTCCGCGTGGTCTCAGGGTTGTCGCTCATGAGGTCGGGGCGGCGCGATGGGCCGCCCACAGGACTCTAACCAAGCCGGCGATACACAAACGCCTGGAGCGGCTTGAAGTAGTTCAGGTGGAGGGCGATCTCGTTCGTCGAGACGTGCTGGACCAGCTGCAGGCGCGGGTCGGTCTGGAGCAGGTGCATCCAGACGGTGGCCTTCTGCCACACGAGCTTCGTCCACTTCGCATCCCAGGCCCGGTAGTCGCGGAAGACCGGCGTGACGACGATGAACTCGTGACCCGGGCGGACCGTCCGCAGGAGGCTGTCGAGCGTCCGTTGCGGTTGAGTAGCCCGCAGGCGCGGCACCGCGTCGACCCAGTCGAAGACCTGGTCGTCACGGACGGGGCCGAGCGTGGTTGCCCACCGCAGTCCGGGCCCGAAGTAGTAACGAAGCACCGGAACCTGCTCGGGATGGGTCGAGATCACGAGCTCGCCGGGGCGCACTTGCGGTGTGAGGACCGCGGCGATCTGACGTGCGTTCTCCTTGTCCGGGTGGGCCGAGTAGCCGCCCCAGATGAAGATGATCGCGACGAGGGCGATCAGGCCGAAGCGGCCGGCGGCGACGAGGCCGCGCGCGCCGAGCAGAACGAGGGTGCCGAGCACGACGGCGAAGTAGCGGCCGGTCCACGCCGGCGAGATCTGGGACGAGATCCAGGCGAGCAGGATCGAAGTTCCCGCGCCGAGCCCGAGCGCAAGGACGACCGACCGCTGCTCGTCGGTGCGGCGCCGGAGCAGCGCCGCGAGTCCGGTGCCACCCGCGAGCGCGAACGCCATGAACGGACCGTCGCCGGACAGCACCTGCCCGGGCGCGAGCACGAGGTCGTGCAGGTTCGGCGACGTCGACCACGGCGCACCCGTGTGGTGGATCTGGAAGACCACCGTGGCGAGCCAGGGCGCATAGAGCACGGTCACGCCGACGCCGGTCAGGAGCGCGGTGCGCCAGCGGTCGCGCGCGACGACCGCAGTCGTGACCGCGAGCCCGGCGCACACGAACAGGCCCCAGTTGTGGGTGTAGAGCAACGCGGCGAGGGAGAGCGCGAGGCCGGCACACCACCAGCGCGATCCGCGAACGATCCCCTCCACGTACGCCCAGGCGACGAGGATCGAGAGGAACGCCGCCATGGTGTACATGCGCGTCTCCTGCGCGTAGTACGTGAGGTACGGGTCGAGCGCGATGAGAGTCGCGCACACGAGGCCCGTCGTGCGGTCGAACACCGCGCGGCCTGCCGCGTAGGCGAGGGGGATGGAGGCAAGGGCGAAGAGGAGGGACAGCACGTGGGTCGCGCGTTCGCCGTCGCCGAACACGCGGATCCACAGTCCGAGCAGCATGTAGTACGCCGGCGGCGATCCGTCCTGGCGCAGGACGTGCGGAATCGACGACCAGTGGTGGTGCGCGACCCCGACCGAGATGCCCTCGTCGATCCAGAAGCCGGCCCCGAGGATCCTCGTGCGGAGGAGCAGCGAGAGGGCCGTCAAGGCGGCGAGCGCCGCCGGCGCGAACCACTTCGCCGTGAGCCACTCCCGACGCTCCAAGAGGTGCCTGACACCGACGGTGTCAGACACCATCTGCGGCCGCCTCCGGCTCGAGGGTCAACACGGTGCGGCGCCCGTCACGGGTGCAGACGACGTCCACCTTGTCGTTTCGGCGGTATGTCCCGGCCACGCCGAGGAAGAGCGACGTCCACCGCCAGAACCCGAGGCGGCCCTCCGTCTTGAGCTCGCTGCCGAACACGAGCGTCCGTCCGCGTTGCTGGTAGTCGGTCCCAGCGCGCTGCGGGACCCCGTTCACGAACACCTCGAACGGGCCCGTCACGCCTTCCGGCAGCACCACCTGACTCCCCTGCTCCACCTCTATACGATGCCAACCGGCGTGCGCCGGACTGCTTTCGTCATCGCGCTCACGAGCATGGCCGCGCTCGCCGCGGCGTCGGCGGCGCTGGCCGGAAACGGCGGCTTCCTACCGGGCGAGCCCCACTCACCGAATGCGCACCGCATCACGTCGGCGTTCATCTTCGTCGCCATCTTCACCGGCTTCGTGTTCGTCCTCGTCGAGGGGGCCCTGATCGCGTTCATCGTGAAGTACCGCCGCGGCAAGCGTGCTCGAACCGCCGACGGCCCGCAGATCCACGGCGCGAAGCGCCTCGAGATCATCTGGACGGTTCTGCCGGCGGTCATTCTCACGATCATCGGAGCCTTCGTGTTCTACAAGCTCCCGGGCATCGCGGACACGCCCAAGGCTGCCGCTGCGGACGAGACCGAGATCCAGATCGAGGGGCACCAGTTCTACTGGCTCTTCCGCTACCCGGGCGGTGCGATCTCGATCGACCGGATGATCGCTCCAGCGGACGAAGTCGTGAAGGAGGACGTGATCGGGCTCGTGAACGACGTCAACCACTCCTGGTGGGTGCCCGATCTGGGCGGCAAGTACGATGCCATCCCGGGCAGGGTCAACCACACGTGGTTCAAGGCTCCGGTCGGTAGCTACATCGCTCGTTGTGCGGAGCTGTGCGGCATCCAGCACGCACTGATGACGGCCGTGGTCGACGTCGTGCCGCGTGCGCAGTACGAGGCGTTCCTCCAGAAGCGGGCGTCCGCGGCGGGCACGCTCGCGCTCGGTCAGGAGGAATGGCAGGGCGTCTGCCAGTCGTGTCATCGCCTCGCGAACAAGTACGTCGGCCCGGCGCTCGGCGGCAATCCGCTACTCGCCGACCGGCACGGGATCGAGTCGCTCCTGCGGAACGGTCAGGGTCAGATGCCGGCCGTCGGCCAGAACTGGACCGGGCACCAGCTCGACGCCCTGATCGCGTACACGAAGCGGTTTGCGAAGAGCGGGTCGTAGCGTGGTCGCCGGCGCAGAGACCGTTCGTCCGTATCGCGCCGACTGGCGCCGCGGCGGCATCGCGTCGTGGCTGACGACGGTCGACCACAAGCGGATCGGGATTCTCTACATCATGACGTCGCTCGTCTTCTTCGCGGCGGGCGGCGTGATCGCACTGGTGATCCGCACGCAGCTGATCGTCCCGAACAACCACATCATCGTGCGCAACTCGTACAACGAGGCGGTCACGATCCACGGCACGACGATGATCTTCCTGGTCATCGTTCCGATCCTGGCGGGATTCGGCAACTACCTCGTCCCGCTCATGATCGGCGCGCGCGACATGGCGTTCCCACGCCTGAACGCGCTCTCGTACTGGCTCTACGTGCTCGGCGGCGTGGTGCTGTACCTGAGCTTCTTCGCCAAGGGCGGCGCGGCTGCCGCCGGCTGGACGAGCTACGTGCCGCTCTCGACGCTGCACGAACCGGGACACGGCCAGGACCTGTGGATCCTCTCGCTCCACATCCTCTCGATCGCGTCGCTGGTCGGGGCGATCAACTTCCTCGTGACGATCACCAACATGCGGGCGCCCGGGATGTCGTGGATGCGGCTGCCGCTCTTCTGCTGGGCGATCGCGACCTATGCGTGGCTGCTGGTACTCGTGCTGCCGACGCTGTCTGCGGGACTGACGTTGATGCTCCTCGACCGGCAGGTCGGGACCCACTACTTCGACGCGGCGCACGGCGGCAGCCCGATCCTGTACCAGCACGTCTTCTGGTTCTTCGGGCACCCCGAGGTGTACATCATGATCCTGCCCGCGATGGGGATCATCTCGGAGGTCCTGCCGGTGTTCGCCCGCAAGCCGATCTTCGGGTACAAGGCCGTCGCGATCTCGACCGCCGGGATCGGGTTCTACTCGCTCCTCGTGTGGGCGCACCACATGTTCGCCGTCGGGATGCCGATCGGTCTCGACGTCTTCTTCATGATCAGCTCCATGATCATCGCGATCCCGACGGGCGTGAAGATCTTCAACTGGCTCGCGACGATCTGGCGCGGCAACATCTCGTTCGACACGCCGATGCTGTGGGCGCTCGGCTTCATCGGCGTGTTCACGATCGGCGGCCTGTCCGGGATCTTCCTCGCCGCGTTCCCGATCGACTGGCAGGTCACCGACACGTACTTCGTCGTCGCGCACCTGCACTACGTGCTGTTCGGCGGCTCCGTCTTCGGGATCTTCGCCGGACTCTACTACTGGTGGCCGAAGATGTTCGGGCGGATCCTCGACGAGCGGCTCGGGAAGCTCCACTTCTGGACCGTCTTCATCGGCTTCAACCTGACGTTCTTCCCGCAGCACATGCTCGGGTTGCTCGGGATGCCGCGTCGCGTGTACACGTACCACCAGCACGGGCTCTGGGAGGCTTACAACATGATCTCCTCGATCGGCTCGTACATCATGGCCGCCGGGATGCTCGTGTTCGTCTGGAACGTGATCCGGACGGCGCGCGTCGGCCGCCGCGCCGGGAACGACCCGTGGCTCGCCGACACGCTCGAGTGGTACACGACCTCGCCTCCGCCGCCCTGGAACTTCGACACCGTCCCGTACATCGCGAGCGCCCGCCCGCTGCGCGACCTGCGCCGCCGGCTCGCGGAGACGCGGGGTTTCTGATGGGCTGGGCCGCGCGGCTGACAGCTCTCGGTGCGGTGTCCGGTACCGGGCTCGCGGTTGCCTCCGGAGCCGCAGGCTGGCACACGGCGCATCGCATCCTCGCCGCGGTCGCCCTCCCGCCGTTGGCGGCACTCGTCGCGGCGGCCTGGGTCACCGCCCGGCGGCTGCTGCCGGCCGCGCTCACGGCGCTCGTCCTGTTCGGCATCGCCGCGCTGCTGACGGGGCGCGGCGTGCACCTCGCCTTCGCGGTGCTCGCCTTCGGAGCCACGGCATATCTGGCGACTGTCGTGTTCCGCTCGGCAACTGTTGTCACTGGGCAACAGTTGCCGTTCGATAACAGTTATCAAAGGCGCGCGCGGGACTACGCCACGCTCACGAAGCCGCGCATCATGTCGTTGCTGCTGCTGACGGGAGGCGCGGGCGCATTCGTCGGAGCACGCGGCCTACCCCCGGCGGGGGTCTTTGCGTCGACGATGCTCGGTCTCGCCCTCGCCTGCGGGGGCGCGTCGGCGCTGAACCACTACCTCGACCGCGACATCGATCGTCTGATGGGCGCGCGGACGGAAGGACGGCCCGTCGCATCGGGTCGTCTCCCGGCGCCGCGCGCGCTCGAGTTCGGCCTCGCGCTGTCGGCGGCTTCGTTCGCGCTGCTCGATTCGCTCGTCAACCTGCCTACCGCTCTGCTCGCGCTGGCCGGCAACCTCTTCTACGTCCTCGTGTACACCCGCTGGCTCAAGCGCACGACGCCGCAGAACATCGTCATCGGCGGCGCGGCGGGTGCGGTGCCCCCGCTCGTCGGCTTTGCCGGCAGCACGGGTCATCTCGGATGGGCGGCGCTTGCGATGTTCGCGGTCGTCTTCGTCTGGACGCCCCCGCATTTCTGGGCGCTCGCACTCATGATCAAGGAGCACTACCGTCGTGCCGGAGTGCCGATGCTGCCTGTGACCCGGGGCGATCGCGAAACCGCGCGACAAGTCGTCTGGTACACGGCTCTCCTCGTCGCCGTCACGCTCGTCCCGGCAGCGGTCGGCACGTTCGGGATTGTCTACGCGGTTTCGGCCGCGGTCCTCGGTGCGGTCTTCGCGTGGTACGCCCTCGAGCTCCGCCGGTCGCTGGAGCGCCGGGCGGCGGTCCGGCTGTTTCACTACTCGCTTCTCTACCTCGCGCTGCTCTTCGTAGCGATGGCCGTCGACACGGTGATCTAGCGATGACTGCGCCTGTCACCGAGTCGCTGCCGCCGAGGGGCGAGTACGAGCCTCATGCTCCGACCGAGGCGGAGATCGCACGGAAGAACATGGTGTGGGGCTGGGCGCTCTTCGGACTCTTCTGCGTGCTGTTCGCCGGGACGATCGGCGTGGCGTACATCTACCTCTGGCTGAGCTAGCCGGGATCTGGATCACCGAGCTCGAGCCGGGGCCTCCCGGCCGCCGGCTCGCGGTCAAGGATCTGTTCGACACCGCGGGCGTCCGCACGACGTACGGCTCGGCGGTGTTCGCCGACCGGGTGCCGGCCGAAACCGCTCCGGCGGTGCGGGTCTTGGAGGCCGCCGGTTGGGTCAACGTCGGCAAGGCGAACCTCCACGAGTTCGCGTACGGGACGACGTCCCAGAACCTGCATTACGGCTTCGTGCCGAATCCGGTCGACCCGACACTCACGCCGGGCGGGTCGAGCGGGGGGTCGGCGGCGGCGCTGGCCGCCGGGCTCGCCGACGGCGCACTCGGCACGGACACGGGCGGATCGATCCGGATCCCGGCGGCGTGCTGCCGAATCGTCGGCTTCAAGCCGACCTTCGACCTCGTGCCGGCGAACGGTGTGTTCCCGCTCGCGCCGAGCTTCGATCACGTCGGCCCGATGGCGCGGAGCGTCGCCGGATGCGTCGAGCTGATGCATGCATTGGCGCCGACCGTCGCCGTCCCGGAGCTTGCGGTCGACGACATCGCATTCGCGTCAGCCTGGGGTGAGGTGCCCGTGGATGCTTCGCCGGTCGACTTTCCGACTGCGGAACCGATCGCGCCGGCGTTCATGCGGGAGGTGGCTGACGTCCATCGCGACCTCTACGCGGAGAGCGCGGAACTCTACGGCGAGAACATCCGGGGGAAGATCGAGCGCTGCCTGGCGGTGACCGATGCGGAGTACGAAGAGGCGGTGCGGGCGCGCCGGGAGCACGCGGAGCGAGCCGCGGTGACCCTGGAGGGCTTCGACGTGCTGCTGACCCCGACGCTCTCGGTTCCAGTTCCTCGCGCGGACGTCGTCGAGACCGAGATCCGCGGAGCGCTGACGCTGCACACCTTCCCGTTCAACGCGCTCGGGTGGCCGGCGCTGGCGATGCCGTACCGCGGTGGCTCGCTCCAGGTGGTCGGGCGGCAGGGAGCGGACGGGCTGGTCCTGGCAGCGGGACTCGCATTGGAACGCGCGCTCGCGTGAGCTTCGACTCCGACCTGCAGTTCGCACATCGCCTCGCGGACGCCGCCGATGCGATCACGCTGGCGCGGTTCCGTGCACGGGATCTTCGTGTCGACACGAAGCCCGATCTGACGCCGGTGTCGGAGGCGGACCGCGCGGCGGAGGAGGAGCTTCGCCGGCTGGTGGCCTCCTCCGGCCGAGGTGAGAACTTCTTCGGCGAAGAGTTCGGCGACGAGGGCGGTGACGTGCGGTGGATCGTCGATCCGATCGACGGGACGACGTCGTACGTTCGCGGTGTTCCCGTGTGGGCGACGTTGCTCGCGTTGGAACGGGAAGGTGTGGTCGACGTGGGGCTCGTGTCCGCGCCGGCGCTGGGGCGCCGGTGGTGGGCGACGCGCGGCGGCGGCGCGTTCGCGGACGGCGAGCGGTGTCATGTTTCGGCGATCCGCATCTTGGATGACGCGGCGGTCTCGACGACGTCGGCGCGGAGGATGCCGCCAGGGTGGCGGACGATGGTCGACCGTGCATGGTCGAACCGCGGGCTCGGCGATTTCTGGCAGCACTGTCTCGTCGCGGAGGGAGCCGTCGATGTCGGGTGCGACGCCGTGCTTCAGCTCTGGGACTACGCGGGTGTGAAGTTGGTCGTCGAGGAAGCCGGCGGCCGCGCGACGACATTCGACGGAGGCCACCCAGCCCCGGGTGCGTCATTCGTCGCCACGAACGGCCTCCTCCACGACGAGGTCGTCGCGCTTCTCAGCGGCGCTTCGTAGCGACCTGGGGTCTGGCCCTCACCTGACCCCGTCGTACCCGTGGGTCGGTCTCCTCGACGAAACGGCGATACGCACTTCGCGACCCACCGAATGGCTCAAGCGCTGCGCGGAGGTCGACGACGGGATCGACGGGGGCGAACCCGATGATCGCCCCGTAGCCGCTCCACGGGTAGTGCTCCGGAAGCCGGCACATGTTGGCTTTCGTCGGGTTACGCGCGACGTAGCGCACAACTTCGAGCCGATGCGCATCGGTCTCGATCATCTTGTCTCTGAACCGACCTGCGAAGACATGCCCGCGTCGCTCGTAGCGCCCGTTGTAGTACTGCGCGTAGCGTGCATTGAATCGTTGAAAACCGCTGCTCAGGGAGGATTTCGTCAGTTCGAGAACCACGTGGTAATGCGTGGACATGATCACGTACTCGACGCAAATCCATCCGCTCAGCCTGACCTCTTCGGCAAGAAGCGACACCGCGACATCACGATCCTCGGGCTCTCTGAACAACGCGAGCCCATCGATGCCGTGCGTCGTGACGTGATAGGTCAGTCCCGGAATCTCGATCCGCGGCCGTCTCGGCATGGAAACGTCACGGTGCATGCGACTCGAGCCATTCGCCAGCCCTTGCACGAAGTTGCCACGCTCTTGTTCGAGTGTTGCGCAGGGTCTGGCACGGGTCTGACCCCGACGTTGCACGGGTCTGACCCCGACGTTGCGCCGTCACGCCCGCGGGTCAGCGGGCGGCCGCGAGAGACGGGCGGCTATGCGTGGATCGCGGCTGCGCGGACGGCTGCTTCGTAGACCCGGTCGCGGGTGAAGCGGTCGAGCTCCGCGGAAAGCACGTCGCTGGGGTTCGGCGGATCGCCGGGCGGGAACGGCGCCGGCTTGCCGTCCACGTCGATGCCCTCGAGCCGCTCGTTCTCGTCGACCTCGAGGGACACATCGTGGCCGAGGCGCGAGCGAAGCCAGCCTTCCAGCAAATATCCCTGCGCTCTCGTCCCGCGCACCCGGATCGACCTCACCTCCTTGATCCCCGGCCAGAGAGAGGCGAGCAGCGAGCGCCACCGCTCCGTGCGCGCCCATGCGATATCCGAGACCGCAGTCCGGTCGAAGAGCTCCGCGAGCGGCGCGTACGCGTCCGGTAGCGACTCCCACTCCGTCGAGTCGACGATCAACCTGTCGACGACGTCGACCAGCTGCTCAAGCTCGACAGCGCCGAACGGCGGCTGCCCACGCCACCGGCAGAACACCGGCAGGTCGGAGATCAGGAGCGGCAGCACGATCGATGCAGGCGCCTCCACACGACGACCCCGCAAGACGAGCTCGATCACCTCGCCGCACACCGCGCGGTCGCCGATCGGAAAACAGCGAACCGACAACTGCGCGTCGAGGCCGTCCGACTCCTCGGGGCGCGGGACAAGGATGATCGTCCGCGACGGATGCCGCTCCGCCATCCCGAGCAACGTCGACTCCGCCATGTGCAACCAGTCCGGCGGCACCCATGCGACATGCGTCATCACCGAGGTGCGCAGGTTCGGCTGCGAATCGTCCGAGGACGTCGCATCGCGCAACCGAGCCAGCTCGCGCTCGATCTCCGCGACCGAGACGTCGTCGCCCGCCCATGTGTCCTCGATCAGTGACGTCGCCACGAGCGACCGTCCCTGTGCAGCAACTCGTCCGACGCGGCGGGACCCCACGACCCGGCCGCGTAGTTCGGGAACGACGGCCGGTCGCGCTTCCAGAACGCCACGATCGCATCCACCAGCGCCCACTGCTCCTCGATCTCGTCCGAACGCGTGAACAGCGTCGCGTCGCCCAGCATCGCGTCGAGGATCAGCCGCTCGTAGGCGTCGGGCAATCCCTCCCGGAACGCGCCGCCGTAGAGGAAGTCCATGTGGACAGTGCGGATCGTCATCCCCGCCCCCGGCACCTTCGCGCCGATCGCGAGCGACACACCCTCGTTCGGCTGCACGTGGATCAGCAGCACGTTCGGCCGCAGCCCCACGCCGCCGTCCTCGAACGGCGGATGCGGTGCCCGCTTGAACTGAATGGCGATCGTCGTCTCGCGCCGCGCGAGACGTTTCCCCATCCGGACGTAGAAGGGCGTGTCCGCCCAGCGCCAGTTGTCGACGAACAACTTCGCCGCGACGAACGTCTCCGTCTGGGAATCCGGCGCGACGCCCTCCTCCTCGCGATAGCCGATCACTTCCTCACCCTCGACGAAGCCGGCTCCGTACTGCCCGCGGACCACGTGCTTCGGGCCTGGCGTGTGCATCGACTTCAGCACTTTCACCTTCTCGTTGCGAACCGAGTCGGCAGTGAAGTCGATCGGCGGCTCCATCGCGGTGACGGCGACGAGCTGCAACAGGTGGTTCTGGAAGATGTCGCGGATCGCACCGGCACGCTCGTAGTACCCGGCGCGCTGCTCGATCCCGATCGACTCGGCGACGGTGATCTGCACGTGGTCGATGAACTGGCGGTTCCAGATCGGCTCGAAGATCCCGTTCGCGAACCGGAGGGCCAGCATGTTCTGGACCGTCTCCTTGCCGAGGTAATGGTCGATGCGGAAGACTTCGTTCTCGGCGAAGTGCTCCTGCAGCTGCGCGTTCAGCTCGAGCGCCGACTGCAGGTCGTGGCCGAACGGCTTCTCGATCACCAGGCGAACCCAGCCGTCGGTCGACCGCCGCTTGCCGAGCTCCTGGACGAGGGTGCCGATGGCGGCCGGCGGGACCGCAAAGTAGTACAGACGATTTCCCTGCGTCCCACGCGCCTTGTCGACCTCGGTGAGCGTCTCGCGCAACGCGTCCTCGGCGTGCTCGTCGGCGAAGTCGAGCGTCGTGTAGCGCATGCCCCCCGCGAGCTCCTCCCAGATCTCGTCCCGGAACGGATCGCGCGCATGCTCCTGCACCGCCTGCTTCATCCGCTCGCGAAAGTCGTCGTCGCTCTCCTCGGTGCGCGCGGCACCGACGACGGCGAACTTCTCCGGCAGCAGCCGCCGGTACGCGAGCGAGTACAGCGCCGGCAGGAGCTTCTTCGACGTGAGATCGCCCGACGCGCCGAAGATGACCAGGATGCAGGGGTCCGGCCGGCGGCGGACCGACAGCCCTTCGAGCAGTGGGTTCTGCTCTACGACTGCGGCCGCCACCGTCAGCTCTCCGGCAGCACGGCATGACCGCCGAACTGGTTGCGAAGAGCCGCGTTCACCTTCGCGGCAAACGACTCGTCCTGCCGTGACGCGAACCGCGCGAACAGCGCCGCCGTGATCACCGGCACGGGCACGTCCTCCGCCATCGCCTCGTGGATCGTCCAGCGACCCTCTCCGGAATCCTCCACGTACCCGCGGATCTTCTCGAGCTGCGGACCCTCGACCTCGAACGCCGCGTGAAGGAGCTCGAGCAGCCACGACCGCACCACCGAGCCGTACCGCCAGATGCCGGCGATCTCGTGCAGGTCGAGATCGAACTCCGACGACTTCATCACCTCGAAGCCCTCGGCGTACGCCTGCATGAGCCCGTACTCGATGCCGTTGTGGACCATCTTCACGAAGTGCCCCGCGCCGGCGCCGCCCACGTGCGCGTAACCGTCCTCGGGCGCGAGGGCGCGAAAGACCGGCTCGACCTGCGCGACGGCATCGTCGTCGCCGCCGACCATCAGGCAATAGCCGACCTCGAGGCCCCAGATGCCGCCGGAGACACCTGCGTCGACGAACCGGATGCCGCGCGACTTCGCGTCGGCATAGCGCCGCTGCGAGTCGTGAAAGTTCGAGTTCCCGCCGTCGACGACGACGTCGCCCTCCGAAGCGAGACCGAGCAGCGTCTGGAACGTGTCCTCGGTGATCTTCCCGGCGGGGACCATCATCCAGAACGACCGCGGAACGTCCAGCTGGTCGCGAAGCTCCTCGAGGGTCCCGGCGGTGGACTCGACCTTCGGGTCGTACGTCTTCACCTCGTGCCCGTGCTCCTCGAGCCGCTTCGTCATGTTCCCACCCATCCGGCCGAGACCGATCATCCCGAGCTGCACCTAGGTGCTCCTTCCTGTCGCTGACGCGATGCGCTGACGAGCGAAAAGCAAGCGTGGCAAGGACGCAGGGAGCGGCCATATGCGATGCATATGGCCGCGACTGAGGACGCCGCCACGCGCAGCTTTGCAGCCGTCAGCGCGCGCGGCAGTGGCGGGAAGGGGCACCTACACCTCCTCCAGTCGTACGCGTGCGACCCGCCGGCCGCGCTCCTCGAGCGACGCGAAGTCGCCGGCGGCCTGCGCACGGATGAGCTTCCCGAAGCCGAACGGCTGCCCGGGGATCGCGAGCTCGTCGCCGGTGTCGTCGACGACCTGCAGGAACAGGCCGCTCGGCGGGCCGCCCTTGTGCAGCTGCCCGGTCGAGTGCAGGTAACGCGGCCCGAAGCCGTGCGTCACGACGCAACCCGTCGCATCGCGCGCGCGCGCGGCCAGCGCGAGCACCTTCTCCTCGTTCGCGTCCGTCGGATCGACGAACGCCTGGATGCACACGTAGTCGCCGGGCTGCGCCTGCGCAAAGAGCTCGTCGGGTGATCCGACCGGCGACACATCCGGCTCGGAGCCCGAGGCCAAGACCTCCTTCGTCTTGTCCTTCGCCGACTGCACGTCGGGCTGGTCGAAGGGATCGATGCCGAGGATCGACCCTGCAACCGCGGTTGCGAACTCCCAGCGGAAGAACTCCTGACCGAGCTCGTAGTCGCCGCTCAGCCGGACCTCCTGCCGCTGCCGGTCGGGACCGTCGACGGTCTCGCCGGGGCACGGCACCAGCCCCTTGCCCTGCTTGCCCGTCGACTCTGCGAGCAGCTGCTCCGCCCACAGGCCGAAGCCGCCGTCGGTCGGGTTGACGAGGATCTTGTCGCGGCCGTCGCGCCATCCCTCACCAAGCGAAAGCCCGAGCTCGAGCCCCGGATTGCCGTCGGCGAGCCGGCACGCCTCCGCCATCTCCTGCGCACGTTCGAGCAGCCGGGTGAGATCGATGCCGAGCAGGGCCGCAGGCACCATCCCGAACGGTGAGAGCGCGGAATACCGGCCGCCGATCGTCGGCTCCCCCGGGAAGATCGCGCGGAAGTCGCGCTCGTTCGCGAGTTTCTCCAGCGCAGAGCCGGGATCCGTGACCGCAACCCACTGTTCGCCGCGGGGGGCTCTGCGCCAGAAGTAGTCGGTGTGCGAGCGGGTCTCGAGCGTCGAGCCCGATTTCGACGACGAGATGAAGAGTGTCCGCTCGACGTCGATGCGCTGCTCCAGGGACCTGATCGCCCTCGGGTGCGTCGTGTCGAGCACGTGGAACGACTCCGATCCGAACGTGCGCCGGAGAACCTCGGGCGCGAGCGACGAGCCACCCATGCCGAAGAGGACGACGGTGTCGACGAGCCCGACGACCGAATCTGCGAGCTGGAGGAGCAAATCGCGGTCCTCCGCCATCCGCCACGGCTCGTCGAGCCAGCCCAGCCATTTCGCCTCGTCGCCGCCGGTCCAGAGCGTCGGGTCGCGGGACCAGATCCGCTCGACGATCTCCGCTCCCGCGGCGACGCTCATGCCGCCGCCAGGACTGTCCGCTTCGACTGGATCCCCGTCAGGATCTCGTCGAACGAGTCCGCGAACTTCTGCACGCCCTCGGCCTCGAGCGTGTCGGTCACGTCGTCGTAGTCGATGCCGACGTCGCGCAGCTGCTCGAAGAGTCGCTTGGCCTCGTCGACTCCCTCGAGCACCGTGTCGCCGCGGATCTCGCCGTGGTCCTGGAACGCCTCGATCGTCTCGAGCGGCATCGTGTTCACTGTGACGGGCCCGATCAGCTCCTCGACGTAGATCACGTCGCGGTAGGCGGGGTTCTTCGTCGACGTCGATGCCCACAGACACGGCTGCGTCCGGGCGCCTTTCGCCGCAAGGAACTCCCAGCGCGGCCCCGCGAACGTCTCGAGGTAGTGCTGGTATGCGAGCTTCGCGTTCGCGATCGCGAGCTTGCCCTGCAACTCCTTGTTCCCGAGGGCGTCGAGCCGCTTGTCCGTCTCCGTGTCGACGCGCGACACGAAGAACGAGGCGACCGACGCGACCTTCGATGGATCGCCCCCGCCGGCGACGAGCCGCTCGAGGCCGCGCAGGTAGGCCTCGACGACCGCCTCGTAGCGGTCGAGCCCGAAGATCAGCGTGATGTTGATCGACCGGCCGCGCGCGATGCAGTCCTCGATCGCCGGCAGGCCCGCCTCGGTCGCCGGGATCTTCACCATCAGGTTCGGGCGGTCGACCTGCTCGTGGATCCAGATCGCCTGCTCGAAGCTCTTCTCCGTGTCGTAGGCGATGCCGGGCTCGACCTCCATCGACACGAACCCGTCCGCCCCGCCGGCGGCATCCCACGCGGGTCGCAGGACATCGCACGCATCGCGGATGTCGTCGAGCGCCAGCCGGAAGAAGATCTCCTTGTCGTCGTCGATCTCGTCGAGGAGCTCCTTCAGCTGCTCGTCGTAGAAGTCGCCGTGCGAGATCGCCTTCTGGAAGATCGTCGGGTTGGACGTGACGCCCGTGACGGCGTCCGCGTCCATCATCCGCTTCAGCTCGCCGGTCTGGACGAGCTCGCGCGACAGCGTGTCGAACCAGACCGACTGCCCGCGTTCAGCGAGCTGATGGAGCCGTGACTTGGCCATCTTTCATCTCCTTCTCCATGGCGGCAACTTTCAAGAGCCGTGCGACGTAACGCTCGCCGCCGTTGAATCGTGCACCGAGGAACGCGCTCACCAGCTCCCGTGCGAGCGACGGCCCGACCACCTCCGAACCGAGGCAGAGGACGTTCATGTCGTCGTGCTCGACGCCCTGGTGAGCGCTGTACGTGTCGTGGCAGATCGCGGCCCGGATGCCGGTGAGCTTGCAGGCCGCCACCGCCGCCCCGACACCGGAGCCGCAGACGAGCACCGCGCGCTCGGCTTCCCCACGCTGGATCGCCTCGCCGACCTCACGCGCCTTGTCCGGATAGTCGATCCGCACCGCGTCGGTGTCCGTGCCGAAGTCGATCACGTCGTGGTCGGTCAGGACCTCGAGCACGGCCTCGCGCAGGTGGACGCCGCGGTGGTCGAACGCGACCGCGACCCTCACGCGCCGACACGCTCCAGCAACGCCGTCGCGCGGGCAACCACGTTGTCGAGGTTGTAACCGAATTTCTCCAGAACCGTCGTACCGGGCGCGGAGGCGCCGAAATGCTCGATGGACACGGAGTCGCCGTGATCGCCGACCCACCTGCTCCACCCGAGCGCGACACCGGCCTCGACCGAGAGGCGCGCACGCACGTCCGGCGGCAGCACCTCGTCGCGGTAGTCCGCGGGCTGCTCCTCGAAGAGCTCCCAGCACGGCATCGACACGACACGAACGGCCGTCCCTTCGTCGGCGATCTTCCGAGCAGCCTCTAGCGCCAGGCCCACCTCGGCGCCCGTCGCGATCAGGATCAGGTCGGGAGTCGGGGCGGAGTCCCACAGAACGTACGCGCCCCGCTCGAGCCCCGATGCGGGAGCGAGATCGCCGCGGTCGAGGGTGGGCACCTTCTGCCTGGAGAACGACAGCGCAACAGGACCGTCGCTCCGTTCGAGCGCGACCTTCCACGCCCACGCGGTCTCGTTCGCGTCGGCGGGCCGCACGAACCAGAGGTGCGGGATCGCGCGCAACGCGGCATACGTCTCGACGGGCTGGTGCGTCGGCCCGTCCTCGCCGAGCCCGACGGAGTCGTGCGTCCACACCCAGACCACGGGCAGCTCCATCAGCGCCGACAGACGTACCGCAGGACGCATGTAGTCGCTGAAGATCAGGAACGTCGAGCCGTACGGCTTCACGCAGCCGCCGTGCACACCGATTCCGTTCACGATCGCGCCCATCGAGTGCTCGCGAATCCCGAACGCAATGTTCCGCCCCGCCCACTGCGACGAGAAGAGGCCGCCGCCTTCGAACTCCGTCTTCGTCGACTCGACGAGGTCGGCGGCACCGCCGATCATCGTCGGCACGGCGTCCTTGAAGGCCTGCATGACCTTCTTGCCGGCGTCGCGCGTCGCCATGTCGTCACCGGGCTCGAACTCGGGCACCCCCCAGGGGGCGATCTTCCCGGCATACGCCGCGTCCCACACCTCGCGGGTCTCCGGGAACGCATGCGACCACGCTTCGAACCCCCGGCGCCACTCGTCCTCGGCGGCGACACCGCGCTGGACGGCGTTCATGTGCTCGGCGACCTCCTGCGGCACGACGAACTTCTGGTCCGGGTCCCAGCCGAGCGCCTCCTTCGCCGCCCGCACCTCGTTCTCGCCGAGCGGGCTCCCGTGCGCCTTCGCGGTGTCCACGGCATGCGGCGCGCCGTACGCGATGTGTGAGCGGACCACGATCATCGACGGGCGCTCCGTCTCGCCGTGTGCGTTCTCTACGGCTTCGCGAAGGGAAGCCACGTCGTTGACGTCGTCGACGTGCTGGACGTGCCAGCCCTGCGCGACCAGGCGCGCACCCCTGTCCTCGGCGGTGAACGAGATCGACGTCGTCCCGTCGATGGTGATGCGGTTGTCGTCGTAGAAGTAGACGAGCTTCCCGAGGCCGAGCTGTCCGGCGATCGAGGCGGCCTCGTTCGAGACGCCCTCCATCATGTCGCCGTCCGAGCAGATGATGTAGGTGCGGTGGTCGACGATCTCGTGATGCGGCCTGTTGAAGGTCGCAGCGAGGAAACGCTCGGCGACGGCCATGCCGACCCCGTTGGCGAAGCCCTGGCCGAGCGGGCCGGTCGTGACCTCGACGCCTTGCGTGTGCCGAAACTCGGGGTGGCCGGGCGTCGCCGACTGCCACTGCCTGAACCGCTTGAGCTCCTCCAACGAGAGGTTGTAGCCGGCCAGGTGGAGGGTCGAGTACTGGAGGATGCAGGCGTGACCGGCGCTGAGGACGAACCGGTCGCGGTTCGCCCAGTGCGGGTTCGCCGGGTTGTGACGCAGCACCTCGTGGTAGAGCAGATACGCCAGTGGCGCGAGCGCCATCGCCGTTCCCGGATGCCCGGCGTTGGCCTGCTGCACCGCGTCCATCGACAGCGTACGAATCGTGTCGATCGAGAGCTGCTCGAGGTCCTTCGGCACGTCTCCTCCTCGCGGTTGGCTGCAGGGCGAGGGTATCGCCTGGGCCGCGCTTGCCGCCGTCCGTAACGCGCACCCGGGTAGGTTGGACACCGATGGCGGTCCTGATCGCATCGTCGCTCCGGAAGGAACTTTCCGGGGACGTCCTCTTCGACGGCGTCGGCTTCAAGGTGGAGCGCGCCGACCGGCTCGCGCTGTCCGGACCGAACGGCGCGGGCAAGACGACGCTGCTCCGCATGCTCGCCGGCGAGGTGCCGTTCGAGGGGGGCGAGCTCGCCTGGGAGAAAGGCGCCCGCGTCGCGCTGCACGACCAGCGGCCGCCGGCCACCAGCCGCCGTCCGCTCCGCGATTACGTCCTCGCCGGGACGGCCGACCTCGCGGCTCTGGAAGACGAGCTGCGCACGCTCGAAAAGGCGATGGCGTCCGGGACGCACGACGATGCAACGCTGCGGCGATACGCGGCGGCGCAGGCGAGGCTCGAGCACGCAGGCGGCTACGACTGGCGCGACCGGGCGGCCTCCGTGGTCCGCGGCCTCGGCTTCTCCGATTTGGACCTCGAACGGCCGCTGGCGAGCTTCTCGGGAGGCGAGCTCACACGCGCCTCCCTCGCCCGTGCGCTCGCGGCCCAGCCGGACCTGCTGCTCCTCGACGAGCCGACGAACCATCTCGACATCGAGTCCCTCGAGTGGCTCGAAGGGATGCTGCGGACGATCGACGCGGCGGTGATCCTCGTCGCGCACGACCGCTGGTTCCTCGAGGCCGTGACGACCGCCGTGCTCGAGCTCGAGCGTGGAAAGTCCGTCTACTTTCCCGGCGCCTGGCACGTGTGGCGGCGTGAGCAGGCAGCGCGCGACCTGCACCTCGCGAAGACGGCCGCGCGGCAGGAAGAGGAGATCGCGCGGCTCGAGCGGTTCGTCGAGCGCTTCCGGTACAAGGCCTCGAAGGCGCGGCAGGCGCAGTCGAAGCTCAAGCAGATCGAGCGTATCAAGTCGGCGAAGGTCGCGCCGCGGGACACGCGTCGGCGCGTGCTCGGCTTCGAGTTCCTCAAACCGGCGCGGTCGGGCCGGGACGTGGTCGTGGTCGAGGAGCTCGAGCTGTGCGCCGGGGACAAGGAGCTCCTCAGCGGCGCGTCGTTCGCGATCGAGCGCGGCGAGCACGTGGCCCTCATCGGGCCGAACGGCTCGGGCAAGACGACGCTGCTCGAGACGATCCTCGGCCGGCGCGACGCCGCCGGCGGCGTGCTGCGGCTCGGCCACGGCGTCGAGGCCGCCTACTTCTCGCAGCACGAGGCGGAGCTCGACGAGCGCGGCTCCGTGCTCGAGGCGGCGATGTCCGGAACCGGCCTGAAGCGCCCGGAGGCGCAGAAGCTGCTCGGACAGTTTCTCTTCTCGGGCTGGGACGAGCACGAGAAGCCGGTGACCGCCCTGTCGGGAGGGGAGCGGCGCCGGCTCGCGCTCGCGGTCGTCGTCGCCTCGGGCGCGAACTTCCTCGTGCTGGACGAGCCGACGAACCATCTCGACCTCGGCTCGCGCGAGGCGCTCGAGCGCGCGCTGGAGGCGTTCCCGGGCACGGTGCTCCTGGTGTCGCACGACCGCGCCGTCCTCGACGCGGTCGCCGGTCGCCTGCTGGCCGTCGAGGATCGCCGCATCGTGTCCTACCCCGGAGGCTGGGCCGACTACGTGCGCGCGCAGGATGTCGAGCCGGTCGCAGCCGAACCACCGCCGACGAAACTGACGCCGGAGAAGAAGGCGAAGCGGCCGGCGAAGCCACAGCCGACCGCACTCGAGCTCGTCGAGCGCGAGGTGGCGCGCGCGGAGGAGCGGGTGAACGACCTCGAGCGGCGGCTTGCGGCCGACTGGAGCGACATGGCGCTGCTGTCTGCACACCGGGAGGCGCGCGAGGACCTCGAGGCACTGCTCAGGCGCTGGGAAACGCTGTTCGAAGCGAGCGGATCGCAGGCTCCGTGATCGGGTCGAGGACGAGGATCGCCTCGTCCGCGCCGGCGCTCGCAAGATCGTGGAGATGCTCGCCCAGCCGGTCTGCCGGAACGGCGTCGACGTCGCGCGGACGCTCGCCCGCCCCACCCACGTCGACGAGCACGCAGGCACTGCGCTCGATCTCCGCCGGGTCGCGGCCGGCGCGTTCAGCGGCGGCGCTCACGCCCGCGTTGTGCCGGGCGAAGCCGGCCGCCGTGTTGCCGTAGTGGGTGTACCACGTGTTCCACACGTCGACGTGCGGCAGTCCGATCGCGAGCATCCGCGGCCGGTTTGCGCCGAGCATCAGCGTGGGTGCTCGGGCCGGCGCCGGGAGCAGCACCGCGTCCGCGACGGTATGGAAGCGACCTTCGAACGTCACGCGCTCGCCGGCGAGCAGGCGGCGGACGATCTCGAACGCTTCCTCGAAGCGCGAGACGCGGTGGTCGAGCGGGAGACCGAACGCACGGAACTCGGCGTCGTTCCAGCCGGCGCCGAGGCCGAGCACGAGGCGACCGCCGCTCAGCTCGTCGACCGCCGCCGCCTGGCGGGCCAGCACTCCCGGCGCGTGGAACGCGGTGCAGGCGACGAGGGGGCCGAGCCGAACCCGCTCGGTGATCCCGGCGAGCCAGGCCAGCGTCGTCCAGGAGTCCCAGGGGCCGCGCTCGGGCCGGCCGTCGGCGCGATAGAGGAGGTGATCGCCGACCCAGATCGAGTCCAACGCGCACTCTTCCGCCGCGCGCGCCATCGCCGCGAGCTCGTCGCGGCGCACGTCGCGCTCGACCTCGGGAAGCTGAACGCCGACCCTCATGCCCAGAAGGCCTCGAAGGCGGGAGGGTCGCTCGGAACGGCGACGATCCGCTGCCAGACGCCGTCGAGGTGGTCGATCAGGAGCACCTGGTCGATGTCGAGCTCGCGGCCGAGGCGCTTCCCGCGGGCGCGGTAGACGGCGACGGCATGCGAATCGTCGGCGAGCGTCCAGCGCAGCTCGCTCAGGTAGGTGCCGTCGGTGAGCCGGCGCGTCTCGCGGAAGAGCTCGAAGATGCTGTGCCGTCCCCGGTATTCGCGCGCGACGGGAACGGTGCCGTTCACTATCCACACCGCGTCCTCGGCGATCACGTCGAAGAGCGCGCGTGCGTCGCCGCCGCCGAAGGCGGCGAAGACGCGCTCGACGCCCTCGACGGCGTCAGCGTTCAAGCGGCGCCATGGTCAGGCCGTACCCGGCGAGCTGGGAGTGGTAGAGCTCGGCGGCCTCGCGATGACCGGACCAGACGATCGCCCGGCCGGTGTTGTGGATGCGGTTCGCGAGCGACATCCCGCGCGCGTAGTCGACGCCGGGGATCGTCTGTGCGAGCGCGAACGCGACACCCTCGAACGTGTTGTGGTCGTCGTTCAAGACGATCACGCGCCAGGCATCGCCGACACCGGAGCCGCTGCTCTTCCGTGGGCGCGTCTTCGGCGGTGTGAGTGTCTGAGTCACTCCGCGGCGAATGTATCGATCACGGCTTCGGCGATCACTCTCAGCGGACGGCCGGACACCTGGCTCGCGCGCCGGAGGCGGGCGAACGCGTCCTGCTCGCTGAGCCCGTCCTTCTCCATCAGCAGCCCCTTGGCGCGTTCGATCGCCTTTCGCGCGGCGAGCGCGTCGGCGAGCGACTCGGCTTCCTCGCGAACGGCGGCGAGCTCCTCGTAGCGCGCGCGGGCGGCGGCGATCGCGGGGACGAGGTCCTGTTCGCGGAACGGCTTGACGAGGTAGCCGAAGACGCCGGCCTCGACGGCGCGCCCGACCAGCTCCTCCTGGCCGTATGCGGTGAGCATCACGATCGGGATCGGCCGCTCGGCGAGGATCGTGCGCGCGGCTTCGATGCCGTCGAGCCGCGGCATCTTCACGTCCATCACGGCAAGCTCCGGCTCGTGCGTGCGCGCGAGCGCGACGGCCTCTTCGCCGTCCCGCGCCTCGGCGACGACCTCGTGCCCGGCACGCTCGAGCAGGTCGCGCAGGTCGAGGCGGATGATCGTCTCGTCCTCGGCGATCAGGATTCGCATGGGCATAGCGTCGCACGCCGGGCGCAGCCCGAGTCACGAATACGTGCGCCCCACGTCACGATCACGTACCACAGACACGTCCCGGCGAGCCATGGCTCCAGGCGGCATGTCCGGCGGCAGCCGTCCTGACCAGAGTGTCACGGGCGTGCGACAAGTTCGTGAAAGGTGCACGCCGAGGCGCGAGGAGGTCGTACGATCGGGACGCCCCACGCAGCCGGCCGCGGCGGTGACGCGGAAGGGGACAGGTCGCGGGCCGCGGGGGCGCGATTCGACGAGGCACGCCCGCGCAGGCAAGACATCGTGCTGTCTGACACCAGCAAGGTGTCAGACACGGCTCACAGCGGGAACGCGACCTCGGCCCGCGTGCCGCCGTCCGAGACGAGCTCGAGCGTCCCCCGCAGCTCGTCGCGCACCAGCGCGCGCACGATCGACAGACCCGTCCCCGACGGTGCATGGTCGTCCAACCCGGCTCCGTCGTCCGCGATCGTCAGCAGGACGTCCCCGTCGCGCCGCGCAAGCTCGACCTGGACGCGATCGCCGCCGTGCTCGAGCGCGTTCTGCAGCAGCTCCGAGAAGACGAGCGCGAGCGCGGTCGCCCGCGCACCCGGCAGCGCGACCGGCTCGAGCGACGCCGCGACGTCCTTCCCCGCTCCGACACCCTGGACGAGCATCGCCCGAAGCCGCCCGATCAGATCCGCGAGATCGACGTCTTCGTCGCGCCGCTCGGTGAGCAGCTCGTGCACGGCGGCGATCGCGAGGATCCGGTTGACCGAGTGCTCGAGCGCCTCGCGCGGGTCGACTTCCTCCGCCGACCTTGCCTGCAGACGCAGGAGCGAGGCCACCGTCTGCAGGTTGTTCTTGACCCGATGGTGGATCTCCTGGGCCAGCACGCCGCGCAACACCGCTCGCCCGTGCTCGAGCGCGACCGCGGCGTGAGTGGCGATCGACGCGAGCAACTCTGCGTCGACGTCGGTGAACGGCGACTCCCGGTCGGCGACGAGCTCGCCGATCTGGCGGCCGCGCCAGCGCAACGGCTGCCGGATCGCGTAGGTCGACGCGACACCCTCGGGCCATGCGATCCGACCGTCGTCGAGAACGAGTGCCGCACCCGTGGCGCTCAGCGCATCCATGGTCGTCCTGACGATCGCTTCCAACGACTCCTCGAGGTACAGCGACTCGGACACCGCCTCGGAGATGCGGGCCAGCGCCTCCAGCTCGTGGACCCGACGCTGCGCCTCCGAATAGAGCTTGGCATGCTCGATCGACTGCGCGACCTGCGCGGCAATCGCAAGCAGGAGCTCCACCTCGTCGCCGGTGAACGTCCGCGGACGCCGCGTGCGAATGTTCAAGGCACCCTCCAGCGCCCCGTCGCGCGTCAGGATCGGCACCGCAAGGATCGACTCGTACTCGTCTTCCGGCAGGTTGGGGAAGTGCTTGAAGCGGGAGTCGAGATGCGCCTGCGACTCGAGCATCACCGGCGCACGCGCCGCCGCCGCAGAGCCGGTGATGCCTTCACCCGGCCGCATCCGCGGACGGCGCGACATGTCGTCGATCGGCGTGCCGTGCGTCGCTCGCAGCACAAGCTCGTCTGCACGCTCGTCGTAGAGGTAGACGAAGCACGCGTCCGCCGCGAGGGCGTCTGCGACCTTCGTCGCGACCAGCGCCAGCACCTCTTCGAGATCGAGCGTCGAGTTGACGGCCTCGATCGTGTCCGTGAGCAGCTTCAAGTGCCGTTCCCGCTCTTCCATGCCTGCGCGACAGCGTACGCTGGCCTCGTGAGCGCGTACGAATGGCTGCTCATGCTTCACATCACCGGTGCCTTCTTGCTGATGGGCGGCGGGGCCGCGGCCGCCGTGCTGAACATCGGCGCCTGGCGCGCCGAGACGCCCGGCGAGATCGCCCTCCTGCTGCGACTGATCCAGCGCGCCGTGGTGCCCGTGATCGGCGCCGGCTCGCTGCTCACCCTCGTCATCGGCCTCTGGCTCGTGCACCACGTCGGCTACTCGTACGGCACGTTCTGGGTCTGGGGCGCGATCGTCCTGTGGGTCGTCGGCAACGCCCTCGGCGGCCGCGGCGGCCGACACCAGGCAAAGGCCCGCATCGAGGCCGAACGGCTCGCGGCAACCGGCTCGGCGACGACCGACGAGCTGCGCGCGCTCGTCCGCGACCCGGTCGGCAACGTTCTCTCCTGGGCGTCGGGTCTCGCGATCGTGCTCGTGCTCGTGCTGATGGTCTGGAAGCCCGGCCAGTGATCGCTGCGGTCAGGCCGCACGGCTGGGACTTCCCGCTGTTCCTCCACGTCTTCGGCGCGATGACGCTCTTCGGGATCGTGCTCGCGGCGCTGATCGCCTCGGTCGCCGGGCTCCCGCGGGCGACGTTCTCCTCGCTCCTCGCGGCGCTACCGGCCTGGGCGGTGGCGCTCGCCGGCGCCTACTGGATCGAAAGCGACGAGCACCTCTCGGGCTCGAACGCCGCCTGGCTCGGTATCGGCCACGCTGTGCTCGAGCCCGGATTGGTCGTGCTCCTGGCCGCGCTCGGCACCGCATTCTGGTGGCGACGGAGCGGCAAGGCCCTTGCCGGACGGTTCGCCGCCGGACTGTCCGCCCTGTACCTCATACTCCTCGCGGTCGCATGGCTGGCGATGAGCGGCAAATGGTCCTAGACCCTCTAACAAAACCTTTACCGTGGGAGGGGGATTTTCCTCGCACGCGGGGAATAGCTTCGCAGCCGTGAGTGCCCTCGCCGTCGACCTCCGCCGCACCGCCGGGTTCCTCGTGGCGGATGCGCGCGGTCGCGTCGTCGGCCGGGTCGAGTGCCCGATGTACGGGACCTCGCCCGAGACGCCGGACGCGCTCTCGGTTCGCTCGGGCTGGCTGGCGCGTCGCCGCCGGCTCGTTCCCGCCGAGTCGATCGAGCAGGTCGACAACGGCGCGAAGGTGATCGGCCTCCGCGTCGAGCGCGACGCGATCCGCACGTTCCTGTAGGCCGGGCGCCTACAACACGCCCAGATACCGGTCGAGCTCCCATTGGGTGAGCTGGACGCGGTACTCGTCCCATTCCTTGCGCTTCAGCTTCACGTAGGCGTCGAAGATGTGGTCGCCGAGCGCGCGCCGCATGAGCTCCGAGCCCGCGAGCTCGTCGATCGCCTCGCCGAGCGTTTCCGGCAACGAGACGATTCCGCGCTCGCGGCGCTCCTCCTGGGTCAGGTGGTAGAGGTTGGTCTCCATCGGCGGCGGGAGCTCATAGCCGTGCTCGATCCCTTCGAGACCCGCGTGCAGCAGCGTCGCGAACGTGAGGTACGGATTGCACGCGGGATCCGGGCAGCGGATCTCTGCACGCGTCGCCTGCTCCGACCCCGGCTTGTAGAGCGGGATGCGGATCAGCGCCGAGCGGTTCCGTTGCGACCATGCGACGTACACGGGCGCCTCGAAACCCGGCACGAGCCGCTTGTACGAGTTGACCCACTGCGCGAACACCGCCGACAGCTCGCGCGCGTGCCGGAGCAGCCCTGCGATGAACCGCTTTCCGGTCTCCGACAGGTGGTAGAGATCGCCGGCATCGAAGAACTGGTTCCGGCCCTCGGTGAAGAGCGACATGTGCGTGTGCATCCCCGAGCCGTTCTCGCCGAACAGCGGCTTGGGCATGAAGGTCGCGTAGACGCCGTTCTTGGCGGCGACCTCCTTCACGACCAGCCGATACGTGATCGTGTGGTCCGCCATGTCGAGCGCAGACGCGAAGCGCATGTCGATCTCGTGCTGAGACGGTGCAACCTCGTGGTGGTGGTACTCGATCGCGATCCCCATCGACTCGAGCGCCTGGATCGTCTCGTTCCGCAACTCCGTCGCAGCGTCGAGCGCCGTCATCGCGAAGTAGCCGCCCTCGTCGAGCGTCACCGTCGAGGCGTTGTCCTGGAAGAGGAAGTACTCCAGCTCGGGCCCGACGTTGAACGTGTCGAAACCGAGCGAGTGCATCCGCTCGAGTGCGCGCCGCAGCACGTACCGCGGGTCGCCTTCGTAGGGCTCGCCGTCCGGCTTGACGACGTCGCAGATCATCCGCCCGACCTTGGCCTCTCCTGCACGCGCCGGCATCAGCCGATACGTCGCCGGGTCGGGGATCGCCACCATGTCGGACTCCTCGATCGCGTTGAAACCCGTGATCGACGATCCGTCGAAGCCCATTCCGTCGTCGAGAGCGCCCTCGACCTCCGAGGGCGTGATCGCGAAGCTCTTGAGGTGGCCCTCGATGTCGGTGAACCAGAGCAGGACGTACTCGACCTCGTCCGCGACGAGCTGCTCGCGAACTCTCCGCCGAGCCTCCGGATCGGACGTCGCCCGCTGCTTGCTCTCGATCATCGCCATCGCTCTCGCTCCTCTCGTCGACGCTAGACGTGAACCTATACCGCGGCGTCGGCGCGGAGCGCGGCCAGCTCGGGCTCGCGGCCGTGATGGAGCACGACCCGGCCGTAGAAGCCGAGCGCGGGCGCGAGCAGGAGTCCGCCCGCGACCAGGGCCGCGCGAATGCCGAGCAGGTTGCCGACGCCGCCGAGAGCCGGGCCGCCGGCCGCCTCGCCGACCGCGTCCGCCTGGCCGGCGATCGAGATGACCGTCGCGCGCACGGCCGAGTCGTCGATCTG